>ERZ1292632.2197-Hain-H43-01um-R2-2197-length-16872-cov-5_pt1 | contig 16872 bp, 17 predicted proteins | sample MGYA00564407_ERZ1292632 | MGnify/ENA primary metagenome ERZ1292632 (study PRJEB36523, sample SAMEA6512637) | groundwater metagenome | collected 2019-01-08 | study: AquaDiva: Metagenomics assemblies of 32 groundwater samples | reverse complement strand
CTTCTGTTATTCCTGAATCAAATTTAAAAAAAGAGGCCAGCCATATTCAGGGATTCACTCCAGAGGTATTTTGGCTCGAAACCGGAAAAAATGGTAAAGGAGAAAATGAAGAAAGACTTGCTTTAAGGCCAACGAGCGAAACTGTTTTCACGCCTATGTTTGCCCTATGGGTAAGAAGCCACAGGGATCTTCCCTTGAAACTTTATCAAAGAGGTTCTGTATTCAGATATGACACAAAAGCAACAAGGCCTTTGGTAAGGGGCCGCGAGTTTCAATGGATAGAGTGCCACGATGCGTTTGCAACTAAAGAATCTGCAGAAAAACAAGTACAGGAAGACATAGACACGACAGAAAAGATACTTCATGAGCAATTAGGCATACCTTTTCTTGCTATGAAACGCCCTTCCTGGGACAAGTTTGCAGGAGCAGAATATACTATCGGATCAGATGTTTTGATGCCTGATGGAAAACTAATTCAGCAGCCTTCAACTCACTTCATGGGCCAAAAGTTTTCTCGGGCTTTTGAGGCAAAATTCAGGACAGAAAAGGACAAAGAAGATTATCTCTATACTACAGCTTATGGCCCTGCAATGTCCCGCATTTTAGTTTCAATAATCTCAACCCACGGAGATGACCTTGGCCTTGTGCTTCCTTTCAGCATTTCACCCATACAAGTGATTGTTGTTCCAGTATATACCACAAAAAACAAGAATAAAATATTAAAATATTCTAAAGAAATCTTTGAAAAATTAAAATCACAAAATATATCTGGAAAAATCGATTCCAGAGAAGACCATACACCGGGATGGAAATTCCATGAATGGGAATTGAAAGGAGTTCCTTTCAGGATAGAGATAGGAGAAAAAGAACTGAAGAGCAAAAAAATTACTATTTTCACGAGAGACACAAGGGAGAAGACGACTCTTCCGCTGGCAAAATTGAATTCAATAAGAAATATTGGAGAAAGTTATGATAAAAGGCTGAGGACAAAGGCAGAAAAAAACATGGAAGGAAAAATTGTCAACTGCAAGACAAAAGAAGACATAAAAAAAGCAATGAAAGAGGGGAAGATAGCGAGAGTGAATTTCTGCTCTGTTGAAAACCATGGTGAAAAGTGTGCAGAATATGTTGAAAAAGAGATTGGCGCAGAAATCAGGGGAACATTGGCAGACAAGAAAGAGAAACCTTTTGGGAAATGTGTCATCTGCAACAGCCTTGCAAATGTCGTAGCCTATGTGGCAAAAAGTTACTGAGGCTAAACCAAATTCTTATGATTTACCTATTTCTCAACAGCCAGAGCAAGTTTGAGCTCTCTTTCCATTCTCATGGTCATCTCAAGCAATAAGCCCAGTTCTCTTTCCAAACTTGTCTCTTCCAATGCTTCTTGTACAGCTTTCATTTTTCCTTTTTTTCTTTAATCTCAAATCACTTCAGAATTCTTTGCTGTCTAGATTTTATAAGAATAAACTCCAATTCAATCCAGACAGGAAAAATGGTCTGAATTAAATTGAGAAATTGATATATTTAATGCTTATTTTTGTGTTGAGTATTAACTTTTTAGGCTGCCAAGTAGCAGATTGATGCCCGCCACTCATTCCACCAAAGTCATTACTCATTGGTTTTTTAAGAAAAAGCACTTTTTATATATTTCTGTTTTAAAATTTTTTCTAAATTTTCCCTGAATCTTTCAAGGTCTTTTGACTTCATCTTGCTGCCGGCGGCATTTTCATGGCCGCCGCCTGTCGAGTCCTGGATATCCTTAATGGCTTCAAGAAGAATGTCCCTAGATTTTTTTCCTCTTACAGAAATGTTTGCCTCCATGCCTTTGATATAAGCAACCACAACCATCTTGTCAGGAAAGAGATAATTCAATTCGTTTGACAATTCACCACTTATGCTCATATCTCCTGCATATTTAAAAAAGAGGAGTTTTTTTTGAGGTTCTGCTAAAGAGATGGCTTTTTTCAAGAGCCTGATATAGATATTGATTATCTGGCCAAATCTTTTGTGAAAGCTATGGTTGCTTTGATTTTCTGCCAGAACATCGTAAGGAGATCTTGCCTTTAAGAGAAATCTTATCATGTTCATGACGTTTGTAGTTCTGTCCTTAAGCCCAAAATTAATAATTCTTGCAATCTTTCCTATCTGGGATTTATAGAGGATATCGTAAGGATCTTTTGTATCAATTGATAAATCCGGATATTTTTCCTGAAAATCTTCGTAATATTCCGGCAAAAATCTGTCTGAGGTGCATCCAACAACAGCAATCCACAAATCATCCTTCTTGTTTGTTATCTGATAGCACAGAGCAGTCACAGGCTCACCAGTTTTTTTCTTGTTGTAAAGAGGATTGTAATAATTTACAGATGCAGGAAGAGCATTCTTACCAATTGGGTGATGGTCTATCCAGACAACAGGAATGTTGTGTTTTTCTGCCTCACTAAAAAATTCTCCGGAAACTACGGGCTTGTCCAGAATAAAAATATAGTCTGCATTGAATTCATGGACTTTTCTGAAGTATTGAACATTCAAATCAGGAAAAGACCTTACAGAAACTCCTTTGCCTCTCCCAAGCCATCTTTGCAACAGCAAAAAAGAGCAGAGTCCGTCAGGGTCGTTATCAAAGAAAAAAACAGGGTTCTGGGCTTTCTCAAAGTGCTCTTTTATTTCTTTAATTTGTAATTTTGTCAGCATAACAATAAATTGGGAATTTAGTATTTAAATCGCTCGCTTCGCTCGCTTATTTTTTAAGATAAAACATGATATTCCGGTTAAGAATTATTCCATATCTCTTCACATTAAAATTTTATGTGCCGGATAAATTAAAAATATTCAAAGGCTTTTTCCAACAAGAATCTTCTCTTTCAGGTTCTTTAAATCTCTGGTTACAGAATTTGCAATATCTTCACTTTTGAATATTTCCATAATAGTTTCCTTATCAAGATCAAAAGTCTTGTCAAGACTTCCGAATGTGTCAAGCAAAATCTTTATGTCTTTCTCAAATAGGCTTGTCTTGTTGAGTATTCTAAGTCCCTTAGGGGAAATGGGCTTATCGTTCATTTCCCCAAATAGCATTTGGGATATATTGGAAGTTTCCAGCAAAAAATCAAAATTAACATCTTTCAGCAGCTCGTCTGCCTTTAAAGATTTCTGTCCGAAATAGTCTTTCAGAAGAAAATCTCTTTCTTTTGCCAGGTTTTTTGTCAGCTCTTTGAGCCTCATGCTTACTATCGTCCCTTCTTTTCCCAGTTCTATGAGATATCTCTTCACATTTTCAGAAATTCTTCTCATGTTTTCCATAGTCTGCAAAACGCTACAGACATCCCTTGTAGTTGTAAGGCTTGTCATTTCCAGGACATTTAAATGTGAGATGAGATCATTGAAAATCTCCTTTTGTTTTTCAAGTATCTGAAGATTCTCTGCAGCCCTTCTCAATATTTCAGAGGTGTTTTCCAGGAAGTGCGCCTCGTCCTTTAGAAAAAGGGTAATCTTGTTTTTCCTCTCTGATATTGCAATGACTATTGTTCCGAATTGTCTTGCTGTCCTCTCAGCTGCCTTATGCCGAGTTCCTGTTTCTTTAGTGGGAGTTTTGCTGCTCGGAGTTAAGAGGGTATTTGCATAAAGGATTTTCTTCAGGTCCTTGGAAAGTATTATAGCCCCGTCCATTTTTGCTAATTCGACCAGATTCTGTGCGGTGAATCTGCAGTTCACTTTGAAACCGCCTTCAACTATCTCCAAAAGGCCCTCTTTTTCAACAACTATCAGAGCGCCCATTCTCGCCCGTAAAATGTCATCCAAGGCTGTCCTGATTGCTGTTCCCGGAGAAAATATCTTCAGAACATCCAGCATTGTCAATAGTTTTTCTTCTTTGTCTCCTTTTTCTTCCAGGGGCTGGCTTTGAAGAACAAGCTCTATCACTTTTTTTGCCTCTTTTTCTCCGTCCATGAAAATTAAATATGTCAAACGTATAAATATTTATTGGAGAGATACAAAAGACGAATTTTTAAACTTTATCTAACACTCATCCACAGCAACGGAAGTGCTATGGTGGCATCACAGAAAACATCTACAAACTTTCCCTTTTTATTCATTTTTCCCCATGAGATTCCCTCTGCCAAAGGAGCTCCTGAACTTCCCCCGCTTTCTGCCCTGTCTGTCGTTATCTGTATTCCATAATCTGCTCCTTTTGAGAACTGAAGGCTCTGCTGAATGAAATTTTTTGGAACTCCTCCCCCAATATACAAAACCCCGTTTTTTCCAGAAGTCCAGGCAAGATCTATTATATCGTTCATGTCATCAAAAACATCCACTGAAATTTTTTTTCCTTCCATTAATCTGCCCCATATCATCAGGCCAATTCCAGAATCTGCAATTCCTGGGCAGAAGACAGGGATGTTTCTGTCGTGGCATGTTTTTAATATGCTTTTTTCTTCCTTTGGCAAGATTTCCCCTATTTTTCTCAGGAAGGAAGCAACATTCCTTGTTTCATTAAGCTTCTGCCAATTTTCTTTGAAAAACTTCTCAAGGATTTCATAAACTCCTTTTTTCATGAATACATTATGCATCCTGTCATAGCCTTTGTCCTGAAAATCTCTGTCATCCCAAGAATCGCACTGATAATGGCTTTCCCCCAGGGCTTCTATCATGTCATGAGTGAGGGTTGCCCCTGTTGTGACAACTGCGCTTATTCTTCCCGTATTTATCATGTCAATTATTATCCGCTTCATGCCTGCCGGGACCATTGCTCCTGCAATTCCTAAAAAAATCCTGCAATCCTTATCTTTCAGCATTTCCTTGAGAATATCCGATGCCTTTCCAAGATTTCTTGCTCCGAAACCAGCATTTTTCATCTGGTCGACAAGCTGGGAAACTTTCATTTCGTTTTCAGGTATTATGTGGCGTATTTTGTCCATTTTTGTTAAATTTTTTATGGTAATATAGCGTTTAATTTAGAAAATGAGAATGCAGAACTAATAAACAGGAATTGCCAAGCTTCCCAAAATTTTTGTATTTTTAGCATTCATACTTTCCATAAAAACAGGGCATTTATAAAACTATCTGGAATAATGGAGTTTTGGTTTTTATATTGTTATCAGAAAATAATATTAGTAATTAAAAAGTAGTATCAAAAACGAAAGATTTATAAATTGAATTATTGCTGTATTAATAAATAAGAAAAATGTCAACAAAATCTGTCATTGGAGATATATTAGCAGGGGTTATATTTATTGGATTGTATCTTGGACTTACATATTTGGGTGGTGAAAATCCATCCAAGATGATTCCTACTGAGAGAAAAGTTGAATCTGGATATGTAAGACCATCAAAGTTAGAGATTAAGTTAGAAGATATAAATGGAAATGGAACAAATGAAACGTTACTAAAATATGATGGAAAATCTTATTTGCTAAAGTTAGATGAGCAGGGAATACCTAAAATTCAAACTTATGAAGTAATACCTGCTAAAGTTATACCTGCTAAAGTTATTCCAAAACAATAAGTCTTTCTATTCTAAAAATTTTAAATAAGAATAAAAGCTATCCCAATAACAAAAAACAACACCTATCTTGAATTTCCAGATTATTCTCTGAAATATGTGTTTTTTAAGCATAATCTTTTTAAATGAGTGCTTTCTTTTATTGAAATGAATAAATGGCTTGAACTCTTTACCGGAGTAATCCTTCTTGTTGTGGCAATATACCTAGCATGGGCATCTTCGGCCTATTCATGGTTTTTATTTGGAAAAGATTTTAATTTCTTGCATTCTGCATGGATTTTCCTGAAGGGCGGGATTTTCTGGTTTGTGATGATAATAGCCCTTCTTCTTATCCTTCTTGGAGTGAATGACCTCAGGGAATAAGGAAAGAAAAATAAAATCAGAGACAGCCTTGTTTAAAATAAGGAAATTAAGACCCCTTCTATTACTGCTGCTATTATAAGAAGAGGAATCACTATGAAAAAGAAAGCTTTTATTGATTTAGAAATATAAGCACCAAGAGTTTCAAGCTTATTCCTCTTAAATATGAATGTTCCGAGTTTTATCCCAAGGCCCAGGGAAATGAAAAGGGCTGGAAGCTCAAAGATTCCGTGGGGAAAAAGTCTCCAAAGAACAAAAACTCCTTCTTCCGCTACTGTTTTTTCTGCAACAAACCCAAGAAGATAGCCGTTTGTAAGTGATGTGACAACAGGAAATATTCCGAAAATGATTCCGAAAAGCATTCCTATAAAGCTGCTCTTGAGATTGTTGAAGAATATGAAACTTATCAGCTGAAAAGGAGACATTCCCTCTGTCTTCAGCAACAGATCCCTTATGAACTCAAGGATTTTTTCCTCGAGAATCTTTGGCGACTGGACAAAGAATCCCACGAGAAAGAAGAATAAAAAAACAGCTATTGTAATATAGATAAAATTCCTGGAGTCTTTGACATAGTTCCAGCTTTCAATGTAATTTTTTTTGAGGGAACTGCTCTTTCTTTTGTCTGTTTTATTTTTCATATTTCAGCTAAAATATCTGCTCATGTATGTTACTTTTTTCTTGTATTTGCTTCTGAGATAAATCCCATAGGCCAATCCCGTCAATAATCCGCCGAGATGAGCTGTATTTCCTATGGGAACATTTCCCGTGATTGATATTAACCATAAAACAACCAATATCCCAGGAGCAGCATATTTCATCTTTATCGGAATAGGTATGAACATCACAAAAACAGGGAGATTTGGGGTTAAAATAGTAAGAAGCCCCACCAGGCCAAAGAGAGCACCAGAAGCGCCGACTGCAAAAGTATTTATGTCTGCAGTAAAGACGAGTGATGAAAGGATAAAAAATATTCCTGCAAAAAGTCCCGATATCATATAAAAATAAAAGTATCTTTTCCTTCCGAGAATCCTCTCAACGAAAGATCCTATGAAAAGAAGGGAAAGCATATTTACAAAAAGATGGAAAAATCCGGCATGCATGAACATGCTTGTAAGAAATGTCCAGAGATAGTTTCCCTGCATTATATTTGATGGCTTGATGGCGATAAAGTCCATGGAAATTGTTTCTAAACTCAGAAGTATCAGGAAAAAGATGAATGCGAGGACATTCATAAGAATAAGAAGAGAGGTCACGCTAAGAGAACTGAAAATGCCTGTATTTCTTTGAGAAATCCTGTATCTGTCCATTTATCTTCTTTTTCTGGAGGGCTTCTTTCTCCCTTTGTTCTTTTTCTTTTTCTTTTTTCTTTTTTTAACGATGGGTTTTTTTATTTTAGGTTCCTTTCTTTTTTTCTCTGATTGAGATTCTATCTTTTTCTTCTTTTTTGCTCTTTTTACTCTTCTTTCTTCTTTTTTTATCTCTTTTGCCCTCTTTTTTCCCTCAACTTCCTTTTCTTTGGATATCTCTTCCATGACTGTCTTTAAATCTCTTTCAAGTTTTTCCCTGTTTTTTCCAAGGTCCTTTAACATCTTAGCGTTATCTTTGAGAACCAGCAGAGAACCGCATTCATTGCATGTAAAGCTGCTAATCAGGGCATTTTCTTCAGTAAGCTCTATGTGGCATCTTGGACACGCATAAAATCTTTTTGTCTCCCTGCTCTTTATCTGATGCTCTATGTTCCCTATCTTATTGAGAAGGTTTTCTTTCAGGAACTCCAGAGACTTTAAGACCTCTATCTTCCAGAAGTAAGTGTACCATCCTTTCCTCTTATCTTTCTTTCTTGTAGAGGACACGAGCCCGTGATCAGAAATCTTATACAGTATGTTCCTTGCCTGATTTATTGTCAGATTCAGCTTCTTGGCTATTACAAATTCGTTGATGTATTTTTTAGTATCGAGTATATTGATTATCTCCTCGGCCTGTTTTCCTGCCACGAGGGAAACAACTTCTTTCAATAGATTTTTCAGCATTTTAAGTTAAAAAGGGGTTCAAATAAATACCTTTCGGTCAATTGTGCGAGGATACTGCCTTTTTGCCCCTGTTCTTTATTTTTTGACAAAGAAGGTAAATAAGTTTTTAAACCTGTATTGTATTTTATATATATCCTAAAATATATATAAAGAAAATGGGGCTTTTTGGAAAAAAAGAAAAAAGGGGTGAATCAATAGACGAGATTCCTTCATTGCCGCGGCTTCCAAGACTCCCGGAGCTTCCAGACATGGGTATGGGAATGGAGGACAAAAGTATTCGCCAGCTTCCAAGTTTCCCTTCAAATTCTATAGGAAAGAGATTTTCCCAAGACAGCATAAAAGATGCGGTTTCTGGGGGAAGAGGTGGAAGGGATTTCTACGCTGACGATGTCTCTGGTGATGAGATGAGAATGATGCAGGAACCCTTGAGAAAACCATTTGCAGAAGAAATGGAAGACATGCAAGAGGAAGACAGGGGAAAGGGGATGGTTTTCCCCCAAAGACAGGGATTTGAAAGACCCGGCGCTGGCGGAGTTGGTTTCAGGCAGGAATTAGAGCCTGTATTTGTGAGAATAGACAAGTTTGAAGAGGGATTAAGGATTTTTGAAGATATAAAAAATCAGATATCTGAAATAGAAAGGGTTTTGGCAGAAACTAAAAGATTGAAAGAGAAAGAGGAAGCAGAACTGCGTTCCTGGGAAGATGAATTAAAGAGGATGAAGATGGAGATTGAAAAAATGGGAAGAGACATCTTCTCCAAGGTGTAGGGGTGCAAAGGAAAATGTCAATGCCTTCTGAAAACGTAATACACATAAAGCTTGATTATATGGAAGCCCTGAAAGCCAAGAGAAACATTCTTTCTTCAGAACTTGGCTCTTTAAAAGTTGAGAAAAGAATAGAAAGATATAGAATGGCAAGAATGGAGGAATTAATGCTTAAGTTTAAAGCATACGGAAAAATAAAGGAGTTAAAATCAAATATAAGAAAACTGCAGGGTTTTCTCCCAAATCCAAAAATTCCGAAGATAATAAAGAAGGAGGAAGCATTAAGGGAAAAATTTGAGAGGAGGCGGGGAGCAGAAGAGGAAGCAGAAGTTGAAAAAAAGGAAGCCTATGGGGAAAAAGACATAGAATCTCAGCTTGGGGAAATACAGAGAAGGCTTGCCAGACTGCAGAGAGAGAATATCTAAGATAATTCTAGAGTTAAACAATTAATATTTATCAGGAGTAAAGAATAGAGTATTGCGATAAAATTATCATTATACTATTCCATATCAAAATTTTATAATCAAATACTTTTTAAAAACATCATTCCTATAAACATAGATGATAACGAGAAAACAGTTGATTAACAAATATTTTGAATTCTTCAAGTCAAAGGACCATAAAGTAATCCCCTCAGCTTCCCTGGTTCCTGCAAATGACCCGACAGTGTTGTTTACAACAGCAGGAATGCACCCTCTTGTTCCTTATCTCCTTGGACAAAAGCATCCTCTTGGAAAAAGGCTTGTAGGAATTCAAAGGTGCATCAGGACAACAGACATTGATTCTGTCGGCGATGGTTTTCACCACACTTTTTTTGAGATGCTTGGCAACTGGTCATTGGGAGACTACTGGAAAAAAGAAGCTATTGAATTTAGCAATGAATTTCTGACAAAAAATCTAAAAATAACCAAAGAAAAAATTTCTGTGACTTGTTTCAAAGGAGATAGAGATGCTACAAAAGATTCTGAATCAGAAAAGGCCTGGAAATCTTTAGGAATAAAGAAAATAAAATTTCTAGGGAAAGATGATAACTGGTGGGGGCCTGCTGGAACTACCGGTCCTTGCGGCCCTGACACAGAGATGTTTGTTAATGACATAGAAATCTGGAATGATGTTTTCATGGAATACAACAAGACACCGGAAGGAAAATTTATTCCACTAAAGCAAAAAAATGTAGACACTGGAATGGGTGTTGAAAGAACTCTTGCAATACTAAATGGATTATATGATAATTACATGACAGAGGTCTGGAAGCCGATAATCCAAGAGATTGAAAGCCTATGGAATATAAAATACGATACAGAAAAAAATAAAAGGACTATAAGGATAATCGCAGATCATGCAAAAGCTGCTGTCTTCATTGCTGCAGAAGGCGTAATTCCTTCTAATAAGGGGCAAGGATACATACTAAGAAAACTAATTAGAAGAGCTCATGCTCTAATTCACGACGATTTAAATGGTGTGGGACATTTAGTTTCTCCACTTGTGATGAAAATTATGAACATTTACGCAGATGATTATGAAGAGTTAAAGAAAACTACGGAAAATTACAATAGAGTATGGGAAATAATAAAAAACGAAGAAGAAAAATTTGGAGAAATAATAGATGTGGGATTGAATATGTTTAAAAAATTAACTCAAAATAAAAGAAACTTATCTGGAAAAGACGCATTTTTATTATATCAGTCATATGGTTTCCCACTAGAGATAATAAAAGATTTATGTAAAAAGAATAAAATAAGATTAAATAAAGAAGAAATTGAAGAAGAGCTGAAAAAGCACCAGAAACTTTCACAAACCGCTTCTGCAGGCACATTCAAATCTGGTTTGGCAGACCATTCGGAAAAGACGGTAAGGCTTCACACAGCCACGCACTTATTAAACCAGGCTTTAAGAGCCATACTTGGACCAGAGGTTAAGCAGCGCGGTTCCAACATAACTCCAGAGCGTCTGCGTTTCGATTTTAGTTTTCCAAGAAAGCTGACAGAAGAGGAAATAAAAGATGTGGAAAGCATGGTTAACAAAAAAATCAACGAAGGATTAAAAGTCAAGAGAGAGGAAATGTCTCTTAAAAAGGCATTATCTATGATGGCAGAAGCAGAATTTGGCATGAAGTATCCAGATGTTGTTTCTGTTTATTTTATAGGTGATTTCTCAAAGGAAATCTGCACAGGACCTCATGTTAATAACACGAAAGAAATAGGAAAATTTAAGATAACCAAGGAAGAGTCCATCGCAGCAGGAATCAGAAGAATCAGGGCAATTCTCGAATAAGAATTTCATTACTTCGCCCAAGCGTGGTCAAGTAAAGGCTGTTGTTGAATAGTTTCATTCAAGGTTATAGCTTTCCACTAAACCGTACCTTTTCTTCAAAACCCAAAGTTTCAGGTTCTTGAATAAAAAAAACTTTCCCTGTCTTATGCTTTTCATTGTTTCTGCATCTCCGTACTCCCTCAAATCTTCAGGAAGGCTTTCACCCTCTGAGATAGGGATCACTTCTGGCTGAGAATTTAAAGTAACTCCCCCAACATAAACAATACCATCATCAGAAATTATAGATGGGCCTGTCGTTTCAACAAAGCAATATCCCGTTTCCCTGTAACTTTCTTCAATAGGGCACTTTATTCCTACAGACTCGTGATTTTCTTTCTGATTATAAAACAGGACGACATCATATCCTATTTTCCTTAAAAGGAATGCAAGAAGCTCTGACTTTTCTCCGCATACCCCTTGGGAATCGTAAAGGACTTCATAAGGATATCTTGAATAGTTGACCCTGTTTCCAAAAAAGCTTGCTGTTTTATTTGAAAAACCATACTGGATATTTTGAACAAGACTCACTGCTATCCTTGCCTGCTTTTCTTTATCTTTTGGAGCAAGATTCTGTATTTCAATTACAAGAGGCAAAAGAAATTCGCTCTGATTTTCTTCATTTATCTTTTTGAAGGCAAAGTCTGATCTCTGTGGCTTTCCCCCATTTAGATAAGAAATTCCTCTTGACAAAGACGAAAGATAGTCTGACATTTTTTTGTAAACTGTGAATTCTATAGTTTTTTCCTGTCCGTCAATTATATAATTCAAAGAGAGATTTTTTGGCGCTGTCTGAAAATCATTAGTACAAGAATCGCCTATTCCAGCAAAAAGATTTGGGCATCCGCAAACAGAAGATTTCTCAATTAAAATTCCTTTTTCACAGTAATATGGTTTTGTTTCAGAACAGGTGTCATAAAGACTGGAATCCCCGCATGTTTTAACTTTTTCAGAAAATCTTACAACATTAAAGATGCCTATGAGAACTGCAAGAATTAAAAGAATGATAATTGCTGAATAAACAAATTTGTGGCGTTCAAACCAGAAATTTTTCATATATGATTTAATTGGTTTTGGAGAAGTTTCCTTTTCAATTTTAGTAGGCATTTTATTCCAGGTATATTCCAGGCTTTCCTGGTTTTACTTTTCTGGATTTGTTCTCAGGGTCATACTTGCCTTTGTCTGCAACAGAATAAATCTTCGCATCAAGGTTTGTTCTTTTTTTTATTGCATCCAGATTGTCAAAATAAATCTTTAATTCATTCGGCAGGACATAAAGATATAGCTTAGCAACACTCTTGCCTCTGTTTTTTACTATATTAACAACATTATTCACATCATTAATTGCATCATCGATGATTTTCTCCTCTTTCTCAAATTCAGGATTTATCTTTTTTTCTTCTGCTTCTGGCCATTTTTCAAGGCTGATGAATGTTTTATTTCCTAATTTGTGCCAGAGCTCTTCTGCAATGTGCGGACAGAATGGTGAAATTAGCTTCAAAAAAGTTTCAGCTGTTTTCCTGTCTGCACCATTTTCAAGATAAGAAAAAAGCTCTCTTATTTTAATTACGGCAAGGTTATACTGAAAACTTTCTATGTTTTCCGTGACTTCCTTGATTGTTTGGTTTAGCTTACTCTCTGTTTTCCTGTCTGTTTTTCCAAATTTTGCTCTGTCAAAATAGTCCATGACCTTGTCAATAAATCTCATGCTTCCTTCAATTCCCTCATCGCTCCATTGTATGTCTTTATCTGTGGAGGCTATTGAAACCAGGAAAAGACGTGCTGTGTCAATGCCGTATTTTTCAGAAATCTCCTCGGGAAGAACATCATTTCCTCTTGATTTTGACATTACAAATCCATCTTTTCCATGAAGCATTCCCTGATTGAACAATTTTAAAAATGGCTCGTTAATTTTCAAATTTCCAAAAAAACCAAGATCCCTGAGAGCTTTTGTGAAAAACCTGGCATAAATAAGATGCATTGTTGCGTGCTCTGACCCACCAATGTATTGGTCGACAGGCATCCAGTAACCTGCCTTCTTCAAATCAAATGGCTTTTTATTGTTCTTTGAGTCACAGTATCTTAAGTAGTACCACGAGCTATCAAAAAAAGTGTCCATGGTGTCTGTTTCTCTTCTTCCTTTGTTCCCACAATTAGGACATTTAACATTGATGAATTTTTTCTCTGTTTCCAGGGGATTTCCTTTTCCGAATTTAACTTTTTCAGGAAGTTTTACCGGGAGGTCTTTTTCCGGAACAGGCACAATGCCGCAGGAATTGCAGTAAACAACAGGAATCGGTGTCCCCCAGTATCTCTGCCTTGAAACAAGCCAGTCCCTGAATTTGTACTGAACAGCTTCTTTTCCAGATTTTTTATTCTCCAAAAATTTAGTTATCCTGTTTTTAGCTTCATCAGAATTGAGCCCATTAAAATTTCCAGAATTGATTAAAACTCCATTTCCAATATAAGCTTCGTTAAGATTTTTATCATTTAAAACTTTGTCTTTCGGTCTTATCACTAATTTTATTGGAAGTTTGTATTTTTTGGCAAATTCAAAGTCTCTCTGGTCATGTGCAGGAACAGCCATCACCATTCCGGAGCCATAGTCTGCAAGAACAAAATTCCCTGCATAAATAGGAATCTTTTCCCCATTTATGGGATTAATTGCATAAGAGCCTGTGAAAACTCCTGTTTTTTCTAAAGTCTCTGCATCTTTTTCACTGACAGACTTTATCTTTTTAAGAAAATCTCCAACTTGTTTTCTTTCCTTGTCTTTTACAATTTCAAAAAGCCTTGGATGTTGTGCAGAAACAACCATGAATGTTGCTCCGAAGATAGTATCTGGCCTCGTCGTGAATATCGGCCATTTATTTAAGCAATTTTCTAAAACAAGAGGCTCTTTCAATCCGCAGATATGAATTTCCTCAGCTTTGAAATCAATAACTTTTGCATCTAAAAAATTCCTGGCTATTTCGCCAGCATTTTTAGGAATAACTGTGTCACCCACATCTCGAAGATAAATTATCTCTTTAGCATTCCTCTTAATCTTATTATAATTCCATTCCTTCCTCATTCCTCCTGCAGCCAAAACCAATTTTTTTATTGGCTTGTTTAATTTTTCAAGGACTTTTAAGGCAACAGCTCCGCCTAGACTATGCCCCAAAATTATAGTATCTTCGTTAATATTTTCATTTTTTAGAACATAATCAACTTTTTTATCAATATTTGAGCTATCTGGTTCTGGTAATTTTGTCACACTTACTTTGTAGCCTCTATTTTCTAATTCTTTCTTTAACCAAGGAAAAAAATTAGTATTCGGCCTTCCAGTATGGCCATGCAATAAAACAAAATTTGTTTCTTTGTTCCACGGTATCTCAAAATCAATCTCTGTTCCCTCGCTTCGGCCAATCCAGTTTTCCTGCATAATCTTGATTCTTGCTGGCCAATTTATTTTTTCTATGTCTCTTAGAAGTTCCTCAGAATATTTTGTAGTTTTAATAAACCATTGCTCCAGATGTTTTACCTCAACTTCTGTGTCCGGATGCCTCCAGCATCTTCCTTGATGAACTTGCTCATTTGCAAGTACAGTACAGCATTTAGGACACCAGTTAACAGGAGCCTTTTTTCTGTACACCAATCCTTTCTCCAAAAATTTCAGGAAAAAAAACTGGTTCCACCTGTAATATTCCGGCTTATGGGTTGCAATCATACGGGACCAATCATAGCTCAACCCGAGATTTTTTTGCTGTTTGATAAAATTAGCAATGGCTTTTTCCGTGTATTTTTTGGGATGAATTCCTTTCTTTATTGCGGCATTTTCTGCAGGCAATCCAAAAGAGTCATAACCCATCGGATAAAGTACATTAAAACCCTGCATCCTCTTCATTCTTGCAAAAATATCCCCTACAGTGTAATTAAAAGCATGCCCCATGTGCAGGCCAGAGCCAGAAGGATAGGGATACATCTCCAGCACGTAAAACTTTCTTTTCTTTCCCTCTTTTGCATGAAAAATCCCTTTTTCCTCCCATTTTTTCTGCCATTTCTGTTCTATATTCTTAAAACCGCGTTTAGTTTCTGCCATATGCCTCATAAAACAATCATTAATTTAAAAACTCTTTGAGCCAAACTTTAAATATTAAATTTTCCTGTTTAAACCATGGAAAAGATTAAAGCGCAGATAATGGGAACTTCCATATCCAGTAATTCCCAAGACGCTTTTTCCCTCTACAAGAAAAGCCATTTTGGAGAGCCTTTAGGAGAAAAAATTCAGTATTCTCTTCCAGAGGCACTTTTTCTGGCGGAAAAAGGAAAATTAAGCGTATTTCAAAAGAGCAAGCTCCTGCTCTTCAAAGACCTCATGAAAAAAGCTTATTCAAAAGACAAGAGAATAAGTATAAAGTACCAGGTTTTCAAGAATCTAAGGGAAAAAGGATATATTGTAAAAACAGCGCTGAAGTTTGGGGCTGATTTCCGGGTTTATAGCCCTGGTTTCAAACCAGGAGAAGAGCATGCAAAATGGATAGTGTTCTGCGACCACGAATCAGGAAGGTTCACATGGCACGAGTTCTCTGCAAAAAATCGTGTAGCCCATTCGACAAAAAAGTCTCTTCTTCTGGCAATAGTTGATGATGAGGGAGATGTTTCCTATTATGAGGTAAAGTGGACTAAACCATGATTATCTGGACAAATAATGCTCTGATAAATTTTCCATCACAAGAAAATTTATAACTATCTTAATTCTTTACCAATGATGGTCCAAAATCCTGAAGATATAAAGGAGAGGATACTTTCCTCCCTGAAATTAAAGGGGCCAAGCCTCCCTGTTCACATAGCAGGGGAAATAAAATCCAGCATTCTCTTTTCCTCCGCTTTTCTGGGAGAGCTCGTTTCAGAGAAAAAAGTAAGAATGAGCCACATGAAAGTAGGAAGTTCAAGACTATACCTTCTTCCTGGACAAGAATCAAATCTGGAAAATTTTTCCCAGCATCTGAGAAGCAAGGAGAAAGAGGCTTTTCTTCTTCTAAAGGAAAAAAGATTTCTCCGTGATTCTGCGCAAAATCCTGCAATTCGAGTGGCTTTGCGAGAGATAAGGGATTTTGCAGTGCCTTTCAAACAAGGAGAAGAAGTCATCTGGAGATATTTCCTGGTTCCGGAAACCGAGTTCAAAACAATAGAAGAAAAACAAAAGCCAATGGAAATAGAGGCAAAAAAACCTGTTCCCGTTAAGATTGCGGAAAAACCATTAGATATTCTTGGCAAAGGGGAAAAAGAGCAGGAAGAGGCAAAACCAAGAGAAATAATTGGAAAAATAAAAAGGCCAAAGAAAAAGATTTCGGTAAAAAAAACTCCTAAGAAAGATGATAAGTTTTTCCTTGACATTAAAGAATTTCTCTCTGCGAATTCCATTGAATTGGTAGATATGCAAAATTTTGAAAAAGGAAAAATAACCTTAAAGATCAAGGACAACGGGGAAGAAAAGCTCCTTGTTGCATATAACAAAAACAAGATTACCGAAGATGACATAATAAGGGCATCAAAAAAAGCCTCCAAAGAAGGCATTCCCTACATAATTCTGGGGCTTGGAGATCCTTCAAAGAAAATAGGCAGCCTTATAGACGCATTGAAAGGCCTTTCTTCTATAAAAAAGATGAAATAAATTTATAGGATATATCTTATCTGATAAAAAACATCTTTATTATATATTGTGATAATCAGATAGTAGAATTAACTTTGATGGATTAACTATTAAAACTTTTAAAGATAAGTTTTAAAAGCAGACTTTTCCCACTATTATAAAGGAAAGATAGTGCGGGAAAATCTTGGTGTTCAAACATGGGAAAGATAAAATCAAAAATGGTAAAGAGATCTGCCAAAGAACTCGTAAAAAGAGGCATAGAATTCAGCGAGAATT
>ERZ1292632.1309-Hain-H43-01um-R2-1309-length-24659-cov-28_pt1 | contig 16877 bp, 13 predicted proteins | sample MGYA00564407_ERZ1292632 | MGnify/ENA primary metagenome ERZ1292632 (study PRJEB36523, sample SAMEA6512637) | groundwater metagenome | collected 2019-01-08 | study: AquaDiva: Metagenomics assemblies of 32 groundwater samples | reverse complement strand
TATCCTTCGCTATTTGTTTGCCGGCAAGCACGCTCTCAAGAATCTGCTGTTTCTGAAACATCTCGTTGGTAAGTTTAGTAATCTCTTTGGTTGTTTGAACAAGCGTATCTTTAATCTTTAGTTTCGGGTCAAGTTTTCTCATGACTTTCTGCAGTATTTCTTCAACGCTGAATCTGGCGCTTTTATCGGCGACCTGTTTTGTTACCTGCTTCATAGCCGGCTCTATAATTCCTGATTCAATGCCGGCAATGCGCGCTTCAAGATCAATAATGGTTTTTTTATACACGCTCTTCGCCACGGAAAGCGCGTCCATAAGCGCCGCGTCAATCTCGCCGGCCGTTGCCATAAACGGTTTGCCCTTAACTTTTTTAACAACTTCTTTCGGTATAAGTTCGGCAAGCTCTTTGCGCAGTTCCGACACCGTTGACTTCAAGCCCATGAGATCGCCTTCGATGAATGGTTGCGCCAGCTTGTCGCGCAATGCCTGCAGTTTGCCAATCTTTTCGGGAATCTTTGTCGCAACGCTTTCCAACCGATTGATTGTCTGTGTTCTGATAGCCGATCGGACCTCAATATCCGAGACCTTGCGTCCGAGTTTTTCCGTTAGTTCCGACTTAACGACTTCTCTGCTTTTTAATGGAAATCTGGCGTTCGGAAACTTTTTATTGAACGCCTCAAGCATGTCATCTGTAACCGTATCAAAATAATTAAACTCCGCGCTTTTACCCTTGAAGATGTATCCTAAAAATTCCTCCCATTGAGAATCGGTCAGTACGTCAGCGCCGTGCCTCTTGGCGTTAGAAACCGCCAGCGCCTTCTGCACATTCATTTTCTTTCCCTCAAACTCAAGCAAATCTTCGGCTAATCCTTTAGCCGCGCCGCCCTTAGTCACCTTTGACGCACCGTAACCGAACACAAATAATTCTCCGCCGGCGTCTTTAAGCGCCTTCCCAGCGGTCAAAAGGTGTTCTGCCGCCCCCGGAGATGCCTTTGCCAGCCCCTTAACCCCTATTTTTGCCATCCCAGACACGCCTTTAGCCCCCATACGCACCAAACTGCCCCCTACATAGGTTGAGGGGTCTAAAAAGATGTCTCCGACCAATCCTATGCCAAAGCGGGCAACCTTGCTTTCCACGCCCAAATCATTCAAAAGCTCGCCGAAATATCTTCTCTTTGTCTGTTCCCCGTAGTCGTTACCGGTAAGCGCGCTTGCGATGCCCTGTATAACTGTCTTCGGATAAGCAACTAAAAAATTCTCCGTTCCTTCATAATCTCGCGCGATAGCTTCTGCCGGATTGAGCGCGCCTAAACCCGAAGATAAGCGCTGTAGAAAAGAAAGTTTATCCTGTTCGGCAATATCCTCCGCATCTCCCAACAAACCCTTCTGTTGCGCTAATTTAAGCAAGCCATCTACGGATTCAAGATCGGCGCTATTCTTGCGTGAACTGTTTATGGCGGAATAAAAACCCTTCGGCTGGTCCGATTCTTTACGATCAAGCGCTCCGATAAAACCGCTTCCGGTTCCGCTTCTTTGATTTTTTGTGGCTTGATAAAACGGCATAGATTATTTTCCTTGCTGGAATTTAATGAAAGGATCGACAAACGCTTCTTTAAATGGCTGAAGTGACGGCGTAAATGATCCGCCGCCCTGAGGAGCTGAAGTAGGTGATGGCGATGGAGAAGGAGCGGCCGGAGGATTCAAGAAGTTAAAAAATCCTTTACCCGAACTTTTCTTTGCCGCTTTTGCCGACTGCTCAAGCGTATCAATGTAATCAATTATTTCGCGCTGTTCGACAACCGTCAGATTATCGTCCTGCAGAACAAGAGATCGCTCGGTTTCAAAATCCGATGTTTTCTTTTCAAGGCGGAAAGCGATGCGGTCTTTGTATTCTTGTTTTGCTTCCGTCTCAAGTTTTGTTTTGATAGCATCAGCTCTTACTTTTACCTGCGTGCGAATGCCTGAAGGAACATTGCCGATAGCAACCTCGCCTTTTGCGAAGCTTTCCGCCCACGATTCGATATCATTATCGGCCGCCTGATCCTGCGCCATCTTATCAAGCTTAAGTTTGCGTTCCTTATCTACAAGCGGCGCCACTAAATCAAGCGCCGTTGCGAGATCTGTAACGCTTGATGGAACGGCCGATCCGAACTCAAGACGAAGCTGGTTGATTCGGTCTAATTCTTTTTGTTTCGCCTCACCCGCGTCTTTGAATGTTGTCATGATATCGCTGAACGTCGTTTCTACCGGGGTCTTAACTCCGGAACGAATCATGTCAACTACGGCCCCTATAGTTCCCGGCACTCCTTCCGACAAAGGCGCTACTTGCCTGAATTGATTTTCCACTCTTTTTCTTGCTGCCTCGTTTAAAGCCGATCGAAGAGCTGTCCGCAGATTACCAAGATCGCCCACGGCTTTCGCTCCCTGGTCTTGAACCGGCGCGACGGACAACGAACCCGATCCGCCTTCCGCTGACGGACCGGCGGCCGGAGTGGAAACCTTTTCCGGTATGTTCAGAGATCCTCCGGCAATGATAAGACCCGCGCTTTTGACCGCCGCGTTGCCCTTATTAGCGTTTACCAGATCGGAAACAGACGTGCCGTATTTAGCGGCCAGAGCTGACAGGGTGTCTCCTTTTTGTATAGTTATTTGTGGCATATTAAATAAATCCTTTTTGAAGTTGTAAAAATCCACCGACATCAGAAATGGTTGTTCGGCGCTTTTCTTCTTCTATCTTGCCTAACGCGCTGCCAGTGGGAGTGAATCCGGGAATAGCGGGCACGTTAGCCGAACCAAGCACTTCTTCGGCAGCTCGACCTATTTGCTGCAAGGCGAATCCTTTTTGTCCCGTAAGAGCTTCTAACTCTTTTTGAGCGGACGTGTCTCCTCGTGCCGCTTTCAATTCAAGCTCTTTTATTTGGAAATTAAACCTGCGTTGACCCGACTGGATAACGTCTTGAAACTGCTCTCCCCTGCGGCTTTCGGCCAACGCTCGGGAACGGGCTCCGGTGGCGAATGTCAAACCTTTCTCGGCCGCCTCGTCAGCGATAGTCAATAAGTCCTCGTCGTATTGTCTGATGTTTCGAGATATGTCCGCCTGCTGTTCAAGAGTGAGAAACTCTTTATTGTTTGAGACATCCTGCATCAGTTCATCTCGCGCTCGTTCAATAACTTCTTTTCTTGTTTCAAAGTCATTGTTCTTCTCCGCGATCGCTCCCAATACTTCAGCGCCGGCGAGGGAAAGCTGTGTCTTATAGTATGGGTCCGCGATTGCTTTGGCCTGCGCGATGGCGTTCGCGAACATTTTAGCTTCTGCTTCGCCTCCGACTTCAATAAGGTTGTATGCGATGTCAATAAAATCTTTAATACTTTGCGGAAGCGCTTTGTAAGCGTCGGTGTTCTTAAACGCCACGGTATCCGGAACCGGCTTAGTAACATCTACCGGAGGCGCCGGTGGTGCACCCGGAGGAGCCGCAGGTGGCGCAGCAGGCGGAACAGCCGGAGGCACAACAGGCACAACCGGCGGCGGAGTAAGCTTCGGTGTCGTCGGTCTGGCTCCCGAGCTGATCTGCTGCCACTGGCGGCTTTCATTAAACCTCCATGTCGTGCCGGTCTGATCGGTATAAGTAGTGCCGATCCCACCGACAGGAGTGAACTGCGGAGAGGTTGAAGCGGAGGTGGTTGTCTGTAAATATGTTTTGGAAAGCGGCCCGAAGTAGCCGGGATTCCCTTGAGTGTTAAAACCCGACTTCGCCTGCCACGCGGAAACTGCAGCAGTTGTCTTTGGTCCGTAAATGCCCGGACCGGTGTTCATCTGCGCCTGCGTCAGATATCCGTTTTCGACAAGCCATTGCTGCAAAATGCGAACATCGGCTCCGGACGATCCGGGTCCGAGATTCGGCAGTGCCAGTAGTTGTTGCGTGGTGATTGGCATACTTTTATTATATCGTTTTTGTTAGTTTATTGACATCGACCTTTTTAATGGTTTACATTCCTGTCCAGTTCGTGGTGCCAGTGCAGTAGAATGCCTGCCCGCCAGTGCCGTAAAGACAGATGTCTCCGACATTCCCCGACAGGTTGCCGTTCGGAGTCGTGCCGTTGGATACCCATATCGTGGCCGCTCCCGATCCGATCATTCTTTTGAAATTGGTGGATACAAACGCGCCTTCAGAGTAAATCGGAAGTCCGGTCGTGTTATTTGTCGTCACATACAGTACCGTGTTTGCGTTGCTCGAATAAGTATTTTGAAGCTCCATCACGCGAGCGTTCCCGGCAAAAGTGAGAAAGAAGGCAGTTTGGGTATTGGAATTATTCGTAGCGCTGATGTATACACATCGTCCGCTCCCGGCGTTATCCATGCGCATAAGCGTGTTTATGCCGCTTGCTCCGGTATGGGTCAGTTGAAACATAGTATTAGAGTTGTTCGAGTTGAACGCCGAAGTGATCTCTACAAGATTTCGCAGATAGGTACTACCGCTCACATTCACAAGATAATTTGTCTGATCGCTGTTCACGGCGTTCACGGAAAGTGCTGCTCCGGTTCCCTCTTGGCTGATGTAGACGGCCGTCGCGCTCGAGGTCGACTTCATCATGTCCACCTCTAGGAGCCGGTTCGTCAAAGCGAGTGCTGATGCGTTTTGTATTAAAAGCCCACCTCGGTCATCGTTCGTCGGCAAAATTCTCATAATAATTGAAGCACTCGATCCGAACTCAAGGATATCGCTGTCGGAACTGTTGACCAGCATGAGCGAGTTCGCACCCTGCGTAGGCGTGATTGCCGATGCTGCCACTAATCGTATTCTTTGACCCGATGATGCAGTTTGAATGACACCGCCGGTGATCGTGGTCGCGCTCGGGTTTGTAATCGTCACATCGGTAAATGTTGCGATGCCGGTCTTTAATACTTTGGCCGTAGCCGATTCTATCGCGGCCGCGCCCCACCATGCGTCACCCGATGAGTTGACGTGGAAGGAATTTGCCGTCACGTTGTCCGGAATATCGATCGCGCTTGCCGAGATGCTCCCAGCAATCGTAAGCGTCGAGCCATCCCAGTTAAGATAGTTTGTGGTGTTACCGATATAAAATTTTACCAAGTCATCTGTCACATCAATGCCGAGCCGGTATCCATCCTGTGCATTATCAAAAGCGGTTTTACCCGAAAACACTACGCCGGTTTGCTGTTCAAGCGAAGAAATAAGCTCGCCGGCAAGAAGGGACTTTGCGGACGTACCTTGCGTAAAAGCGTTGATAAGTTCCGGAGTAACATCAATGGAACCTTGTTGACTAAGCAATGCTTTAGTAAGCGACTTGTCAAAGCCGAGATCAAGAATGTTGTATTTAGGTTGTGATTCAGTGAATATCATATTAATTTTCTAAAACGTCTACCGTTGGAAAATCCATACCCCGGAGCTTGACCTGTTCTCCGGTGGTTGAATCAACGATGCGAAACTCAAAAACTTTGGCGGTCATCGCTTTGATAAACACTTCCGAAACGATGTCTTTAAGATTACCGATACTTTGCCAGTTGCCGTAATCCAGCCGGCTCTGAAGCGTGGCGCCGGAAGTGATGTCGGAATGAACATACACTTTCTCTGAGATGGTTTTTCTTTTTTCTCTATTATTAAAATCAAACTCCGGACTTTGCAGAATATAAGTGATGGCTGTGCCATTGTAGTCGTTGTTTCCGGTATTGAGTTGCAGCACTTGTCCGTTCGTATCGCCCCCGACAATGAAAACATCATTGCCGCTTATATACTGATGTATCGCGCGAAACTCGTGCGCGTACATAAGCGGCGCCCACTGCTGCGTATCTATGGTATAGCGAAGCACGACATTGTTGTATGTTTCGGTAAACCCCCGATCCCAGTTAATCGTGACATCTCCGACAGACCAGTAAATATTGTCGTTGTCTGACCAGCCGTTCACGCTCGCGTAAAATGAACTTGCGATAGCGTCTATGACGCGCTGTATAGGACGCGAGATAAGTTTCGGATAATTGCCTTGTGTTTCGTAAAACCCGTTCGGACCATAAAAGAAATAATTTTTGCCTCGCGCGCGCACAACCGACTTATGGCTTTGCGTGCCGATGTTGATGAGATCTTCTGGAAAAGAAGAATCAAAGTTCCAGCGTTTAAGAGAACGCTGTTTGTATATGAGAAGATAGCCCGGCACTTTATTTAAGGCCTGAAGTGTGCCGCCGCCGTCCTCTTGTTCTACCTGCAATGATCCCGAGCCGGAAGCCGACCACGAGACCGATCCGGAAGTAGGAGTGTTGGTGTAATAAAGCCGGTCCGTAACGGCGCAGTAGACCCTGTCTTTAAATTCAATAGGGAACTTGCCGCCGGCGGGCACGCCGGCCACATTAAGGACGCCTCCGGTTGAAACCCAGCCGCCGGCGCTGGTATAAGAACGGGCGTTAACGCCGTTTAACATGAGCGTAGTATTTAAAAAAGTGGCAAACTCCATTTGAGCCGATGAGTTTAATACACCCAGCATTTCCGAACCCGTGCCGGCATCAAAAATGGAACCGTTAAATCCGGCAAGAAGCACGCTGTTTGCGAAAGTGCTATCGAGGTGCTGAAACAAACCGAGACAAGAGTTGCCGGATGACATCTGGCTTCCGACGATGTTTGTTCCTTCACGCGATACTGCCTCTCCCAAAACCTTGTCAAAAAGAAGGTTCATTGAGAATGGCACGGAATTGGGAATCGTAATGTCACTGGAAACTTTTTGAATGTTGCCAGCGCTGACATCTCGCCATTTAATTGTTTCAGTTAATCTTGCCATGTTAAGTGTTCTCAAATTTTCCTCTCGGTCTTGAACGATAGCTTATAGTATTTATTTTCGGACTCATTTTATATTTTTGTCCGCTTACTTCTGTTCGGATAGCAGCTTTCAGAATATCTTGAAACAACACGAAGTCGCTATCTTTCACATCCAAAGTCCCATTGTTACGCCAATACGCTTTACCCTGCCACAAAAGCCAATGCTTTACGGCGTCGTAACGAGGCGCGTCTATCGTATCGCTTTCACTGTCAACTTTTGTAACCTCGGAACTAAAATCCATAAAAACGTTCTTGTTGTCCCATGTGCTGTCGCAAAGCGGCCAGATTCTCATTCGTCCCTGCCTGACGTTAAAGTATCGCGGCTGTCCCTCAACCTCTTCCTGCCACACATTCTGATCAACCGCATGAGCTACGCCAATGGCGCCCGCGCCCGAAGCCGGCACGCCAGTCAATACTCCGGCCGTAGCACTCCGCGTCACACCGGTATATGTAATCGCGTCCACCGCGTTTGAAGTATAAACATTCACGGAACCGTCATCGTCAAAATCATAAGAATTATCAATCTCAAGAGTTGTTCCGCCCACAACCGCGAGAGTTCTTACTTGCGTATGCGCCACGTCAGCCATCAACTGATCGAACTCTTTCTCGTCTTTAGGAATCAAGGGAACCAAAGCGGTCCCGATTCTTACCTGCAATACCGATTTATTTGTTTCGTTGTCATAAACAGTAGTCGGCATGGCGAAATCAAATACACCTCGCGCTGTCTGGCCCAAGACATGATCCGCCGTAAGATACCGGCTGAAGCGTTTAAGCTTACCCTGCATGTATCTAAGACAAGCGTTCACCTCGTCCATCGCCGCTTGCTTTGAAAAACGCTCATCCCATTCATGCCCGAGCTTACGTCTAACAAACTCTAAGATATAGCCGACCTCATCTTCGGCAAACTGTATCTGAAAAGCGCCGTAGGGCACCGGATCGGAGTAAACATCATTGACCGAGTTTATACTGTCGCTGAACCGATGATAAAGAAACCCGCTTGATACCGTTGTATCAACGTAAACATTATCGGCCTCTGTCGGATCAATGTTTTGCGCGGCCGCGAGAGCAGTTAATCCGACACCGGCGGCCGCATTAGCGTCTATCTCGGTAGCGGCGCTGTAAAACCTGACCTGATTCCACGGGATTACATATACAACCGTTCCGGCCGGATGCGCTTCTACAAGACCGGCAGCAACAAGAGTAACCGTGTTTCCAGACGGGGCCGTAGAGGCATGAGTTGCCACAATCTCCGCATGCTCGTTTCCGATATCCCTAAATAGAAGGATATTATTTATCGCGACTCCCAAAATACTTTTTACCGTAATCGAAGTCGCGCCGGCGGCCGCGTCCGCGTCTAAAACAAGCTGGGGCGCGTTGAGCGTCAGCTTTGAGATATTTGCTTTTATAAAATTTTTAGGCATAATAATGCCTTCGTTTTTTTATTATGCTTTCGGCGCGTGGGCTTCTGCCATGTGCTTTCGCAGCGCGTTTGCGGCGTTCATCTTTAATTTACCTTGCGCCACAAAGTCGCAACCTTCTACTTCGCATTTAACAGTCGCCACTTCCGCCTCTTTTGCCGCTTTCTCTCCCGGAAAGAACTTCGCTCTACAATCATCACAGCATCCTTTCTTAATCTCTTCGATTACGGCTTCCGCCGCGTCAAGTTGAGCAAGAATCGGAACCTTGCCGCGAGCTGACTTCGGAAGCTTTCCCATCTCAAACAATTTTTGCCAATTTGGTGTTCCAGCTGACACAATATTATACCCAAGCTATCCCTCGGATTATTCGGCTAACCTGACTTTGATCAATGCCGAACAATAATCCGATTTCAGCTTGAGTTAAATTATTTTTTTTATAATAATCAATTATTCGACCGATAATTGATCTATTCAACTTCGCCGATTTACCTCTTTGTGTGTTTTCAGCAACCGTCACAATTTCTAAGTGATCAGGATTCACACAAACAACATTACTGCACAAATGATCAAGAACTTTCCCTTCCGGAATTTTTTCCCTATGTAATTCGTAATAATATCTCATAGCCCTAAAACTTTTCCCCTTAACTTTCATAGTTCCATAACCGTTATGCGATACCGCCAACAACCAATTCCAGCAACCGGTTCGGGGGTCAATGACAAATCTCTTAATTTTGACAAAATGTTCTTTGTTCTTTCCATAACATTTCTGAGAACAGAACTTATCTCTATCTCCATGAGTAGGATCAAAATTATTTTTACATTGTAAGCAATTTTTAGTCATATATTCATTATATCACGCTAACCCATTAAAAGTTTTTACACTCGCAATCGCCAGTCCGTTGACCGTTTTAACTGATGCTTTTGCCAACCCATTGATTGTTTTGATTGAAGTAGAAGTAGAAGCCCAAACTACATAAATTGCTACCATGCCGTCAATGTCTGCCAATCCGCCGCCACCGTAGGGGTTTGTCAAGGCTGTTTGGGTCAGTAACGCATCTCTTCCAGCTCCATTTGTACTTTCTGCGTCTATTTGTGTTGTTGTGGCTGTACCATCTAATTGTTGCCCAAGCCAATAAGCAGTAGATGGAGATATAGTCCAGTTTAAACCCGTAACGACTTTCCAACCAGCAGTTGTTCCTTTTGCTTGGTCTCCTGTAGTAAAAAGAAGAGTTCCTGCTTCTCCTGGAACTACGCCTCCATCTGCAGCGTAAAGACCTAATTGATAATTTGCCGCTTCTGTCGCAGTGTCACACCACCATCCTATTTCTGTAATACTCGTTGCTGTTGCAGGACTTGTATGTTTTGTAACTTTTGATTGACCATCCGCAGTAAGAACTACACCACCTGTTGGATCGGCTGTTGGTGCGGTCGTTACGAATCCACTATTTGTTCCTAATACTAATGCCATATTAAGTGTGAGTTATGTAATCACTTGAAGGATTGAAATAAATTGTGTTCGGCTCGGCCGTAACCGCAAATCCAACCCTCCGCATTACGCTGTCGGTTGTGACTGGCGCCGTGGCCGTAACATCTCCTGCGGTTTCTGAAATATACACAGGCGCGCCTAAAGCGATTGAAGCTGGGAATGCCGCCGAACGGACTGTGCCTATAAGAAGCATTGAAGTAGCCGCCCCGTCAGTGCTTGCATCCACGCAGATTCCGAGAACCACATCGCCAGCAGTTGAAGCCGCAGAAGCGTCGGCTAATAGCCATTCGGTTGCCGTCACATCGAGATAGCAGAGATCGCCGAATGCGATGGTGGCCCCAGCCGTTCCCGGCGTAGTAATGCCAGAATATCTTTCATCCGCGGACATTGAATTATCCATCACAATTCCTATGGTCGCAGGATCCGCGCCTTCTCCTAATGTGATATTTCCTGTAAGCGTTCCACCGGCGGTAGTAAGGATATTCACTCCCTCAATAGCCACCACTCCGGCAGACACGCGAGAAAGAGTCGTATCGGTTGCATGACCAAGTTCTATCGTCGCCGCCTGAAGAGAAGTGCTTATTACATATGCACCAGCACCAAAACTTCCCGCAAGAATATTTGCAGCAGGAATGCCAGTTATATTTGTGCCAGTTCCCGATGATGGCGTTCCTAAAGCACCGCCAGAAGTGACTTTGGTCCCTAACTGAGTTTGAATTGCACTCGTTACACCCTTAACATAAGACAATTCCGTTAAGGATGGATAAGTTACTACTGCTAATGATGCAATAGTAGTTGCACTATTAAAGTAAGCTATTTCATTTATTGTTCCGCTCAAGGCGGCCGCCTTTGCATTAAGTTGGGTTTGAATGGCAGAGGTGACCCCAGCGACATAATTGAGTTCCGTTCCTGTCGCAGTCACGGAAACAGCCCCTAAAGTAAATGGAGTTGGTATCGTAACTGTGCCAGTGAATGTTGGGGAAGCAAGAGGAGCTTTCAATCCAAGCTGTGTTTGAATAGCCGAGGTCACTCCTTTGACGTAGGAAAGTTCAGTCAACGAAGGATAAGTCACTACCGCAAGCGACGCTATAGTAGTCGCGCTATTAAAGTAAGCTATTTCATTTATTGTTCCGCTTAAAGCAGCTGCTTTTGCATTTAATTGAGTTTGAATCGCACTCGTTACTCCTTTCACATAAGTTAGTTCCGTGAGTGATGGATACGTGGCAACTGCTGCAGAAGCTAAAACACCGCCAGCGGTAGTAATGACTATTTCACTCGCGGTTAAAGCAACTAAACCAGCAACAGGTAACCCTGTGCAGTTTGTAAGTGTTCCTGATGAAGGCGTGCCGAGAGCACCGCCAGATACAAGATTCCCGCTTGCTGTTCCGGTTAAGGCCCCGACAAATGTGGTTGAAGTTATAGAAGTCGCGCCGGTAATTACGCCGGCATCAAGCGTCACCGTTCCGTCAAAAGTAATTGCTTGTCCTACCGTCGGTGTTATTGCGAGCGTTGAAGCACCGGCCGATGAAATAGTGTTTCCGTTTATTGTAATGTCATCAACCGTCAAAGTGGTGAGGGTTCCAAGAGATGTAATTGCCGCTTGCGCGGCTCCTGTCACAGTAGCAGCAGAACCTGTAACGTTTCCGACCAATGCGTTTGTTGTTTCAATATCCGTAAACCATCCCTTCGTGACTCTTGCCCCGGTTGCCGCGATAGAACCCGTCATTGTTATACTCCCAGTCCCTAAAGCTATTGATGAGGGCGTGATATCGCCCAGAGTCAAAGTAATTGCTGGCGTTAATGTTGAAGCTGCTACAGTTCCTGAAACTCCATTTGCCGTAACTACAGAAACCGAAAGCACTGTTCCACCCGCAACATTTGCCCAAACAGGATTTGCGCCACTGCCTTGTGTTTGTAAAATAAGTCCAGTTGTACCGGCAGCTAAATTAACCCAGCCAGACCCGTTGTAATAGAGAATATCTCCTTGCGCCACAGAAGAAATAGAAACATCAGAAAGACCGGAAAGCGCGATGGTTTCCGCCAGAGTCGCGTTAACAAGGGAGCCGGCTACTTTACGAATAAATTGTCCGCTGGAAGAGTTCGCAAGCGCGGTAAGCTCTTCGAGCATTGTTATCTCTGTGGTAGTGAGTTCGGATCCTAATGTTGGAGGTGTAAAATTTTCAAATCTACCCATATTATTTAAAAATCATTTTATTTTTATTGCCTGCGTCCTCGCGCATTTTTTCGACCCTTTTTTCGTATTTAATAAGATCGGCTTCTTTTCTGTTTAGAGATTGTTCCTTCTCGGCAAGATACGCCATCTTTCCTTCAGAAGCGGCTATTAATTCCTTAAGCTCGCTCCTTAACTCCTGTAAAGCGACGATGTCCGCCTCAACCGCTTGCTTTGCCCCGCGCGAGATACTCAACTCGCTATTTACGGCATCTAATGCCTTTCTTGCCCCATTGACTCTCTCCTCGACTATATTGAGGTTCTTTTGCGTTGCGCCAATCTTATCCTGCAAAGAAACAAGGTACTCTTCTAATTGTACCATCTTTTTTGTTTTCTCATCAGCATCTTGACCCCGCTCTCGTTGCGCGCGCGATAGCTCGGTAATTTCTTTTTTCCCTTCGCTGACCGCATCCGCAACTTCTTTTCTGATGACAGGCAATTTTTTCTCCGCTTCCATAATTTCATTAAGAAGCGCCGCTTTTCTTTCTCCTATTTCGGCGACCTCGGCGAGTACGCGATCAAGTTCCGCCCGCGCTTTCGCCTTCTCCAAACCAAGCCGAACAATCGCCTGATCATATTCGATCATTCGAGTGTCCGGCTTGTTGTTTTTGAAGAAGGTTAAACTCATATTATGCTTGTAAGTTTTTCTCGAACCATACCTCGACGCCCTCGCCTGTTACCGTAGCGTCAAGCCAGATAACGTCGGTGTTTTGAACCTGAATACCGACGGATTCATTATTATCCAAGCTCATCCATCCAGTGCCGGTATTTAAAGCCGTCGCTGAACTATAGCCGACTGTAATATTTCCGGTATTCGCATTCTTTGCTTTGATGTTCACGCTAACTCCGTCCGGCACTGATTTCGGCGCAACCAGTTTCACGGTTGATCCCGCCGCTTCCGTAGTAAGATCGTTCCTCGCCAGAAGCGTAATTGTTCCGGCGGCAACGGACCCGATGACATATGTTCCGTCATTTGAGGCCGAACCGCTTACGGTTAACTGGTCGCCTGCTTGAAAACCGGCAACAAGGAATCCGCTTGCTGAATCCGTAATAGTATCGGCATCCGGAGTATTCTCGTTGAAGGCGATCGTTGCCGCTCGCAGTTTTGCCGTCAACTGCTCGGGCGTGCCGGAAGCCGTTACATTAAACTGAAAAGTGAAATTGAGTGGTAAATTGTTTGTTCTATTAGACATATTTTTGTTTAAACTTTCATTCCTCTCTCCCTTGTTTTGACGATCCCGATGGAGGGTCAAGAGGGAGAGAGTGAAAGTTCAATAATTAATTGTTAATTATCGACTTTAGACGGCCGTGAACGTGATAGAACCGGCAGCTACTCCCATTCCTTTCACATACCAGTTCGTTCCGTCACACCAGACAGAAACCCAGTCCCCGATTGCCGCAGCCGCAGATACGAAGTTAATCGAATCTTCAGCCACCGCAGGAACCGAAGCGCCGTTCACTTCAGCTGATCCGTAAATGATGTTCGTAGCGGTTTCAGTCACAACAGTATAGTTAGCGCCTGACGGAGCGGCTGTTATTACGAATGTGAAGTGCAACCCAGCGGCCGGAGCCGGAAGAGTGGTTGCGAACTCTGCTGCGGAATTGAGGAAGAATACACTTCCTGATTCTGTGGCAGTAAGTACATTCGCAGCTGTAACAACTTCCGTAAGATTGCGGTAAGAGAGAGTAGACGAAAGAGTGGTCGCGCCGGTAACCGCAAGGGTCGTTCCGACTGACAAACTTTCATCCAACGTAACCGTACCAGCATCTACCTTTATACCCTCACAAGAACCTCCTGCGTTGATATAAAGTGCGTACGAACCAGCGTCACCCGCAGCCGGCTCGATAGCCAGAGCGTTTGACGTCGAGGATATCGCACCAGAAGATGTGATGTTCACAATATCAGCGCCAGCAACAAGAATCCCTGAGTGCGTAATATCGAGAACATTTCCTTCGTCAGAAACACCAGTACCAGCAGAGGTTACAGCGATTGCTCTACCCGCTACGTTCGTTCCCATAGCAAGCATAACCGCTTCCCCCGTAGCTGCAGCCGTTGCAAATGCGATATCAAGCACGTTACCGGTATAAATACCGGTCATATTGATATCAAAGATATGACTGTTGCCAGTTGAATCGTCATCAATCTTGATGAGATCATCCGTTCGCACGCCAGTACCATTAACCACAAGAGCAGAACCAGCGAGGTTCGTACCCATCGAGATGCTAATAGCTTCACCGGTTGAAGCAGCTGTCCCGAAGGTTAGCTGAATTAGATTCGAATCAAGAATACCGGTCTGGTTAACGAAGATGACATGATCATCTGTTCCACCATCAGAAGCGGTATTCGCGATGTTGATTATCGGAGCCGTTCTGACTCCGGCAGCAGCGATGTTAATCGCATTACCCGCAAGGTCGGTGGCTAAATCCATATTAAGGAAATGACCAGCAACCTTACCAGCAGAAGCGACTATGTCGATGACATTGCCCGTACTGTTCCCAGACGAGTTAATATCAAAGACATGCCCGGATGAAGTACCGGAATCATCAATCTGAAACACATCCACCGCGCCGGAAGCCGAATGAGTAATCACTACAGCATTAGCGGTCCGAACGCCGGAAAGCGTGAAGTTTTGCAGTATCGCGCCCACGGCATTTGCCAGAGTCACCTCAAAGATCGTTCCCGTTGAGGCGGAGTTCGTGGCGTAGTCAAACACATTGCCAGTCGTTGCCGCCGTAGCATCAATATCGAAAATGATGCCAGTCGTAATGCCGGTGTGATTGATGTCAAATGTCGGACCAGAAGAAGTTCCGGCATCGCCGACTTCGACAAGCGCCACAGTGCGATTCATCGCGCCCGAGGCGATAACAATCGCCTGTCCGCCAGTTGCGGTCGCACCGAGATTGATATCAAGCACGTTTCCCGTGTAGGTTACGGCTCCGATACCGACATCGATGGTATTTCCGGAGGCCGCGCCGTTTTCGGCAATTTCAACAAGATTCGTCGTTCGCGTCATCACGCCTGAAGTAAGAACGATCGCCTGTGCGCCAGTTGCGGTTGCGCCAAGATCAATACTTAGCGCATCGCCGGTGTCCAACGCGGCTCCATAAACAATGTCAACAACATTGCCGGAACCCGCGCCAGTCACATTAATGTCAAACAAATGACCCGAACCGGTATTAGTATCGTTGATCTCACAGAGATCAAGATTTCCGGTTGAATCATAAGTGACAGTAACAAGATTCGCGGTTCTTGCTCCACCGCCGGCATCAAGGAAGAGAAATCTTCCCCCAACTGCCGCGTTCATGTCCACGTTCAAGACATCGCCGGTTGAGGTTGTCCCCATAGCGATATTAAATACGTGACCCGAGATTGCTCCGGTAAGAGCAATGTCAACCATGTGCGACGCGCCGGTAGCATCCGTCGCTAACTCAACCATCGGCTGCGTGCGAGCGCCGGATCCTTCCACATGAAGGGCGGTCATCGCGACAGCGGTGTCGAGATTTACGAAGAATACATTGCCGGTCGCAATTCCTGACGTAGCGAAATCAAAGATATTGCCGGTATAAGCTCCGGTTAAATCAATATCTATCATCGCGGCGCTTCCCGTTCCCGCGTCATCAATATTGATGACCGGAGCGGTTCGCACCCCTGTTCCTCCGGTAAAGAGGACACCATTAGTATCCAAGTTATTACCGTTTCCAAGAGTAATGCTTATCGCAGAACCTCCCGGAGAGCCGGAAAAAGTACCGGTAAAGTCAAGACCGATTGACGCGCCGGACCCCGAGCTGTTGATATCAATGACGCTGTGCGCGCCAGTTGAATCGTCGGTGAATTGAATGTCCGCGCCGGTTCGCGCCGTAGCGCCGGAGTCAATCGAGATACCGACAGCGGCAATCGCTTGATCCATATCAAGATAAATACCGCGTCCGGTTGAAGCTCCTGTAAAAAGGAACTCCAAGGCGTCGCCGGATTTTGCGCCAGATGTAGTAATACGAAGCGTATCTAATGCGCCGGTCGTTGCGTCGGTCAGAATAATCGGACCTTCATCAACCGTTACCGAACTACCGTTTTCGTATACTCCGTTTAGATCTCCCACGGAACCGGAAACAGAAGTAAGCAGATTATACTCCGTAGTTCCGTCCCAAAACCGCAAGGAGTTTGAGACACGGTACAAGACCATGTCATTTGCTGAAGTCGGAGCGGCCGTCCTATTGTCGGCGAATCGAATACCGTTCAAATCGCTTGCGCGACGTTGACGTATATTGAGACCTCCAATATCTGCCGCTCGACCTGAATTGTATGTAGGCATAGAAGTGAATTAAAGCAGAGAAATCACCGGGATTCGTTGTAGTCACACAAGATACAGGGTGAAATCTATGCTTTGTAAATAGTTTTTAAGTGACCTTTACTTCGTTAATTCACTTCGTTAGACACTTGTTGCGGCTTGCCCGACTAACCATTTGTAGTCAAGAATGCCGTAAGCGTATGAAGCGGATGACTTGAACTTCCAGTCATCAGTATCGAAGTCCTCTCCGTTGCCGCCCGCGTTAGGAGCGGTAAAGGTAGGCATTTCCGAAAACTCAAGGATTGCGTCCTTGTGCTTCAAATCAGCAAGTACCCAGTAGTATCGACCAGTTGAGCTCGGCGCGCCGACATTTGAAGTCGCAAGGAAAGGAAGCTCTATATGCTTGTACTTTGCCTTGTAGACGTTTGTTGCGCGTTCCGCAGTGTCGGGAGCTTCCGTTGAATTAAGAAACTCCTTAACTACGTTAACAACAGCCGGATCATCGGAAGTGATGATTGTATCCGGCTTCGGAACGACTTTGACATCGTTCATGTTCACCATGTTCTTAAAGAGCCGTTCAGCCGCTTCAAGATTGGTGCGATTAAGAGCCGCTGTTCCGCCGTAGTTGTCTACGG
>ERZ1292632.2193-Hain-H43-01um-R2-2193-length-16882-cov-5_pt1 | contig 16882 bp, 22 predicted proteins | sample MGYA00564407_ERZ1292632 | MGnify/ENA primary metagenome ERZ1292632 (study PRJEB36523, sample SAMEA6512637) | groundwater metagenome | collected 2019-01-08 | study: AquaDiva: Metagenomics assemblies of 32 groundwater samples | reverse complement strand
TTAATTGACTATTATTACACCAAACAATTTTAACACCAGATGGTAATACTAATTCAGCAATATTTTTATTTGATAAATAAATAGATTTTTGAGAATCAATAATAATCTTTTCTCCCTTATCGGTTATATAATATCCTTGAGTATTTATCATAAGATTTAATTGTTAATTTAAGACAAAGGTAAGTAAAATAAATGAAATAACCAAATATTTCTTTACTTTTTTAAAAAAATAATTATATTTAATAATTAATATGATTAATAAATTAAAACTAATATCAGATAGAATTATGAATATGAAAGAAAAATTAGAAGATTATAGAATAGAAGAAACAAAATATGATGATGGAACTATTTTATTTTTTGCACAACATTTAGTAGATAGTTTGTTTAAAAAGAAATCAAAATGGATTTATATTCAAAATTTATATGGGTATGATAAAATTGAAACAGCAAGAAAAGATATTGAGTTTCATTTTAAGTATTATAACCCACCAAAAATAATTGAAACTATTATTCATAAAATTTAAAATTATGAGTTACATAAGAGGAAAATATTATTGTTGGTCAGATGGCAAATTCATACATTTACCAGAAGAAATTATCCCAATGAGTGTCTTTGATGAGCTGGTTGTTATGAGATATGAACAGATGACACCAGCACTTAGAAAAAGAACAGAAAAAAGAGCAATAAAATATCATATCGGTAATTTTGGATGTGATTCTCTATCTAAAAAACATGGAAAAAAGACAACACTTGAATTAATGGACGGCATTAATAAAATTAATAAAGGAAATAAAATAACGATCATCAAAGATAAAAAACAAAAAAATGACAAATAATGTAACAACTTGTGGAGAATCAATAAAGCCAATATTTACTTGTCCATATTGTCAATTAAATACTGCTGGAAATCATGCGTTTAATTACCCATTAAAACCAGATTTTGTTGAACCTATAATAATATATTCAATTATTGAAGATAAAAATATTAAAAAAGATTTACTTTTATAAAATATATTTTATATTTGATTTATAATATGAAAACCGTTTTGCTACATAAGAACTATAAAAATAAGAAGAATGATAAAATATATTATACGTTAGAGCAGGTGATTAATAAAACAGAAAATAAGATTTCTATTCTATATAGTAAATTTCCAATATCTGACGGACAGTTATACGTAATAGAACAAAGTCAATTTTTAGAAAAATTTAATATTTATAACGATTAAAATAAAAAAATTATGAAAAAGACAGAAGAAAATAATTTAGAACAAGTAAGAAATAAAGTCAGGGATATAACAGATACTTTAAGAGTTACTGGACATATTGTTGATGAACCATCAAAAGAATCAAAAGAATCAAAAGAATCAAAAGAATCAAAAGAATTAAAAGAACAAATAGATAGTGGTTTAACAGATGATAAAGTTAAAGAGATATTAAAAAAATATCCTGATGAAAAAGAAGATGATTTAAATCCATTCTATTATTCAAATAGAATAACCCATATTGAACTTGAAAATCTTGAAATTTTAAAAACAACAGATAAATTAAGTTTTAAAATAAGTAACCTAATTAAAGACAAAGAATTAGTTGAATTAGATTATCAACAAGATATTTTTTCTCCAGAAAATAAGAAACTATACCCAAACGAAGGTTCAAGAAACGCAGCTCTGAAAGATTTATTATCAAAAGATGAAAAATATAACAATCTTAATGATATTATTTTTGAATCACAAAAAGACTTAACTGGTTTAGAATATAAAAAGAAAAAAAATAATATTTTAATATCAAATTTTAAAAGAGTCTACGATATTAAAATGAGAGATGATAGAGCTGATAGAATTTATAGAGTCGAGGTTGGTAACTTATCTGCTGACGAAATTTCAGAATATGTTAAGGAATTTAAAAAAAGAACATAGTTTATCTAATAATTTTAATACTATTAAAAAATGGAGAACAAAAACAAATCCCCCGAAAGAGGAAATTATACGGAAAATAAGTTTGAATTTAGATTGCTAATTAATAATAAAATTATAATTGCCAGATATTTTTCAGCTGACGACTATAATCCAGCAATTAGAAATTCTGTAGATATAAGATATATGGTTGATGATATTGTTGAACATATAAAAGAAAACCTTAAAAGTCGTGATATTGACTATCAATGGCAACAATATGATTTAAGACCAAAACATTGGTTTGATGATATTGAAAACGGTATAGATACTAACTAATAAATATCACAATAGTAATAAAAAATATTTTTTATTTTTATTTAGTTTTTTAGTGTACAAATCTATTTATTATTAACCTACAAACAAGTTTTAAAATCAGGTAATTTATGCAATCAACTAACAATCAATCGTTTAATTTCTTAGGTCAATCATTTCAGTTAAAATTACTATCACAATTATTTTCAGATCGTAAATTTTCAGAAAGAATTCTTAGTGTAATTCAGACAAAATATTTTGATAATATGAATTATAGACAAATAGTTGTCTTTATAAAGGATTATTACGAAAAATATGAGAATATTCCAACATATGATAATATTATGCAAACGATTTCCATAGAAATAAAAGATGACATTCAAAAAGAATATCTATTTGAAATTGTAAAAGAAATTAAAAAACAAACTCTTGAAGATAGTAGATTTGTTCAAGATAGATCATTAAAATTTTGTAAACAACAAGCATTAAAAAAAGCATTACAATATTGTAATAAAGTTCTTGAAAGGGGAGATTTTGAAGAGTATGATAAATTAGAAGGAAAATTAAAAGAAGTGTTAGACATTGGTGAAGAAAATGATGATGGTATTGATGTTATGTCTGGTTTGGAAGATGTTTTATCAGAAAATTTCAGACGACCAATTCCAACAGGAATAGATGGTATAGATAAAAATATTGAGGGTGGACTATCAAAAGGAGAATTAGGTGTGATTTTTGCTGGGCCAGGTGGAGGAAAAACGACAATATTAACTAAGATTTCTAATACTGGAAAAAATTTAGGATATAATGTTTTACAAATAATTTTTGAAGATAGTGATGTACAAATAAGAAGAAAACACTTATCTTGTTGGACAGGAATTCAATTAAATGATTTATCTAAATATAAAGATAAAGTTATTGAAAAGATTAATATTCTAAAAAAAGAAAATAATAAGTTTAATGAAGGTAGATTACAAATAAAAAGATTCCCTTCTGGGACCGTAACAATTAATAAAATAAAAAACTATATTAAAAGACAAATATCAGTAGGATTTAAACCAGACATTGTAATACTTGACTATTTAGAATGTGTATTACCAAATGAAAGAATAGAAGATATTAACACTGCAGAAGGATCAATTATTAGATCATTTGAATCAATGTTATTTGATCTTGATATGGTGGGTTGGTGTGGTCTACAGGGCAATAGATGTCTGGGGTTGGACGAGGAGGTTCAAACCGATAAAGGCGTAATTAAAATAGGTAAAATTAAAGAGGGGGATAAGGTATTAACACATAAGGGATTTAAAAAAGTATTGAAAGTATTTCCAATACAAAAACAACCACTATATGAAATAAAACTTAAAAGTGGTAAAAAAATAAAAGTGTCAGCAAAACATGAATTTCCAGTAAAATATGGTAAATTGAAATCTATTTTGACAGGATTAAAAATAGGTGATAATTTATTTATAAAAAAATAAGGAAAAAAATGTATAGCAGTTAAACTTTTTCTTTTTTGTGATATTTATATAAAAAGAAATATCATGAAAAAATTAACAATAAAACAATTATTAGATAGAAAAATATTTAATAATTTGGATAAAAATAAAATAACTAAAAAGAATATAAAAGAATTAAAGATGGTATTAGAGATTTATAATACTAAAACAATTAAAAATAGATTATTAAATTTATATAATTTTTTAAAATATGATGTAGATGGTAGTTGGTTAGATAAGTTATATATTATACAAAATGAGTTAAAAACCGATTCTTCATCATTACATTCATTTGAAATAAGATATGGCAAAGAACATGCTGAAAAACTTTTTAAAGAAAAGGGGGAAAAATGTAGAATAAATTTAAATTATTATATTGAAAAATATGGTGAAGAACTAGGTAAAAAGAGATATGATGATATAAACTATAATAGATTATCTTGGGGTTTAAATGCCTGTATTAGAAGATATGGAGAAACAAATGGACCAGGATTGTGGGAAGAAAGATTAAATAAAAAAATTGCAACAATGCAATTAAGAAAGAAAACAAAACCATATAGAAATGGTCAAACATTGCCAGAATATCAAGTTAGATATGGAATAGAAGATGGTTTCAAAAGATGGGAAAAAAAGAATAAAAAAATTAGTTATAGGTTTTCTGAACAATATTATATTGAAAAATATGGAGAAGCGATAGGAAAAAAGAAATGGGAAGAATATTGTAAAGATATGGATAAAGTTTCTTTGAAGTCATTTATTGAACGATATGGAGAGAAGGAAGGAAAAGACAAATTTGAAAAACATAGTGATAGATTAAGTTATAGTAGTAGTATTGATTATTATATTGAAAAATATGGAGAAGCGATAGGAAAAAAGAAATGGGAAGAATGTTTAATAAGTAAACTACCTAAATTTCCTAATGGGTGTAGTAAAATATCTCAAGAATTTTGTTGGAAAATTTATGATAAATTATCACTTATATTACAAAAAAATGTATATTTTTCAGAATTAAATGGTGAATATAAATTTTATACTGGTAATAAAAAATTTTATATAATATTACCAGATTTTAAGTTAAATAATAAGATAATTGAGTTTGATGGAGATTATTGGCATTCTCTAGAAAAAACTAAAAAAAGAGATAAATTTTTTAATAGGTTTTTAAAATCAAAAGGATATAAAATAAAGAGAGTTAAGGAAAATGACTATTATAAGAATAAAAATAAAATAATAAATAAATGTATAAAATTTTTAAATAAAAACTAAATAATATGAAAGAGCATAATTTAAATTTAAAAGATTTTAATTTTGATGAGATAGAAAGTATTGAATTAATAGGTGAAAAGAACACTATTGATATTACTGTAGAAGATACTCATATGTTTTTTGTTAATAATATTTATACACACAATTCATCTATTTCGAGTGATATTGTTAGAATGGATCAAATGGGTGGAAGTATTAAAAGAGCTCAGGTTGGTCATCTCGTAATTTCAATAGCTAAGAGTCTACAACAAAAAGAACTTGGTTTGGCCACTATTGCAATACTAAAATCAAGATTTGGAAGAGATGGAATTGTTTTTGAAAATTGTACGTTTGATAATTCAAGGGTTTATATTAATACAAATAAAAAGAATATTATAACAAGTTTTGATTATGAAAACAATAAAGAAGAAAATATAGTTTCTAAAAATAGGGAAAGCGTAATGAATGCAATACAAAGGATGAAAAAAATAAAAGAAGATGAAAAAGACAATTAATTTCAATTTTGTTGTGTGTAAAATATAATAATTATATGGAAGAAATATTATTGGAAAAAGAAATAAACACTCCTTCTAATGGTAATGGAGTATCACACATGAATGAAAGTAGTATTAATTTAATTAAGTTCGAGAATGTAAAATATTTAACAACAGAAGACTATTTTAATAATAATAAATTTAGCATTGATGCGTTTAATAAAAAATATACCTTAACAAAAGAAGATGGAGCATTAGAGACATATGTTGAAGCATTGAAAAGAGTATGTGATTATATTGCTAGTGTTGAAAAAACTAAAGAATTAAAAAAATATTGGGCAGAAAGGTGGTTTGATGAAATTTTCAATGATTGGTGGCATCCGGCAGGAAGTATTACTCAAGGGGCTAATTGTGGCAAAAAAATATCATTAGCGAACTGCACAACAATATCTCTAGGTATAAGAGATGAAGATATTGAGTGGGATACATTAGAAAGCATAATAAAAAATACAGCATACACTGTTGCAAAATCGGCAGCATATAGACAAGGGCTTGGGATAGACTTTTCAAGAATAAGACCAATAGGAGCTAAAGTGTTGAACTCTGCCAATGAAAGTACTGGATCAATTCATTGGATGAGATTTATTGATTCTATCGGCAATTATGTTGGTCAAAGAGGACGAATTCCTGCAATGTTATTTTCATTAAATATCTCTCATCCAGATGTTGAAGAATTTATAACAGTAAAATCTGATTATACCAAAATCCAAAATGCCAACATATCTGTTCAAATAACCAATGATTTTTATGACTTTGTAAAAAAAGATGGAGACTGGGAATTATTTTTTGATATACCAGAAGTAAAAAAAGATGAAAAAGTTTATATTGATATTCACAGTATAACCAAGGACTCTTTATATGATGAGAAAAAATCTAAATATTATTATATTGCAAAACACAATAGACCAGGGGAAAGAATAACTAAAATGGTAAGGGCTAAAGAATTATTAGAATTAATATCTAAAAATATGACAAATAATGCTGAACCAGGCATTCAAAACATAGACGTTGCCAGAAAATATTCCAATTCCGATTATGTTTATGACCCTAATGATGAATATGATTCTAGAATTTTTATTACAAACGCATTTTCGGAGCAATACTTGTCCAGGGAATCCTTGTGCGTACTAGGTTCCCTAAATATGGGTAAATTCTCAACAGATAAAGAAAATTATGACAAAGAACTTAAAAAAATAGGTTACTCAATAAACAGATTTTTAGACAATGTTAATGAATGTGAGTTAACTTATCACACATATGCAACACCACACCAAAAATTATCAATTGAAAAATTAAGAAGAACAGGGGCAGGGTATACAAATGTGGCAGGTTGGTTATTTAAAAAGAATTTGGAATATGGTTCAAAAGAAGGAAATAAAGAAATAGAAGAGTTCACTAAAACATATAACTATTATTTATATAAATCCTCTATAGATATAGGTAAAGAGAAAGGTAATTTTGGTCTTTTTAATAGGGAAAAACTTGAAAAATCTCCATTTATAAAAAGAATGAAAACTCTGGGATTGGAATTTGATACATTAAGAAATGTTACAAATAGTTCGATTGCCCCAACAGGAACCCTTAATTTAATGTTCAGAGATTCAACCATGTCATATGGAATAGAACCAGGTTTTGGCATATATTATTGGAAAAGAACAAGAATTACTGGTAAATATGAATATTATTTTTGTGTACCAAAAGTAGTTAGAGATGTCTTTAAAGAAAAGGGATATGAAATACCTATGAAATCAGATACAATAAAAGATACATGGGATGGCAAATATGGTAAACCAATTGTTGATTTTATTGAAGAACATAAAAGTAAAATTGGTATTAAGTTTAAAAACGCAACAGAAATATTACCATTAGATAAATTAAATTTAATGTCAAAAGTAATGAATTGGATAGACTCATCCATATCAGTAACTTATTTATTGCCAGAAAATTCTGATTGGAAAAATGTCTATGACTTTATATTGGAGGCACATAAAAAAGAAGTTAAAAGCATTGCTACATTCCCAGATAGAAAAATGTATGGAATTGTATCGTTTTTGCCATTTAAAGAACTGGCAATTAAATTAATAAGTGAAGGGGTGGGAATTCATGAACAAAATTTTAGTGAGGATGAATTGAAAACATTAAACATATTATCAAAACCAAGCAACAAAATCCAAAAAACACAAGCACCAAAAAGGCCAAATGGATTAGAGTGTGATGTTTATAATGTTACAGCCCTTGGTAAAAAATGGTTGGTTATTGTTGGATTACTTGATAAACAGCCCTATGAAGTTTTTGGTCTTAAACTTAAAAAAATACATTTACCATCAACTGTTAAAAAAGGAAAACTTATAAAACTAAAAAGAGGAGTTTATAATTTGGAATTGGATAGTGGTTTTGTTTTGGAAGATTTAACTTCTCATTTTGATAAGGATGAACATGAAACGTTAACTCGTATGATTTCCACAACTCTAAGACATGGTTGTGATATTAAATTTATTTGTGAACAATTAGATAAATCAGAAGGAACCATTGTTTCATTTGGTAAAGCAATTTCAAGAACATTAAGAAAATATGTCCAAAATACAGAAGAAATTGAACATATTGAAGAAAAATGTCCATCATGTGAACAAGAAAATACTCTAATAAGGCAAGAAGGATGCGTTTCGTGTTCTGCCTGTCAGTGGAGTAAGTGTTAATTAATTGATAATTAAATAGTTATGGATTTTGAGGAAAATTTTATAGAAATTAGAAATCTTAATATAGGTGATATTTTTATGTCTAAAACTGGGAATGAGGGGCAATATATAAAAAAATTAGATGAGGATAGACATTTATTAAAAAGTAATGGCAAAGAATATGAAGTCCCTCATGGTAATTTTCCTGTTTTTAAAAAAATAAATAAATCTATTAATATTAAATGTGATAATGTTTTTGAAGATATTAAAACCTATCCAGATTATAATTTTAACACAATTTTCTGTGATCCACCATACCAACTTGGTAATAAGTATTATGTTGATGATAAAGATGGTAAGTTTAAAGTCAAGGGAAAATCAAAAGATTTTATGAATAAATGGGACGGAATGACGGAAGATGATTTTGATTTATTTTTTAAAGAATCGTTTAGAATATTAAAATATGGGGGTTTTTGTATTCTCTATTCAATTGATAGACAAATTGGGCCACTATTATATTATGCAGTTAAAAATGGGTTTGAAATTCAACAATCATTATATTGGTATTTTATTAATAGTATGCCTAAAGGATGCGATGCTGGTAAAATGATTGATAAAAGAGGAGAAAAAGAGATATCTAAAACTTTTGATGGGTTTCGCTATGGAATTGCGAGTTTAAAACAATGTGTTGAAACAATTATGGTTTTTCATAAACCAGTTAAAAATGGTTCAATTTTAAATGATTTATTATCTTATGAAGAAGATTTAGAAATTAGTCCATCAGTTGTGAATATTAATGAAAATCGTGTTGAAGTAAAAGATAAAGAAGATTATGAATTTAATATGAGAGGAAATGAAAGAACATCATTAGATGAAGGAGAAAAATTTACAGAAAAAATATATGATGGTGATTGGAAAGTAGATAAAACAAGAAAGGAAATACCATCTGGAAGATATCCATCTCAAGTATTTATAGATTCAAATACAGAAGAAATATTAGATAATCAATCAGGAACATTAAAGTCAGGATATATGTCGCCAGACAAACATAAAAGAAATAAGACAGATGGTAAATATCAAAGCGATAGAGGAATATACGGAAAATATAATAATACATATCTTTTAGAAACTTATGGAGATTCTGGTGGTTGTTCAAGAATACTTCATAAATGTGATTATGAAGAATATGAGTATGATTTATTTAACTACTGTAAAAAAACAACTAAAAAGGAAAGAAATTTGGGATTAACTGAAGATGGCACTGGTTCTAATACATATAATAAAAAATGTTTAAAATGTGGAAAATGGCAAAGAGATCAACAAGGAAATAAAATTTATACTTGTGTTTGTGAAGAACCAGAATATGAAAAACCCACTGGAAATTTACACCCTACAGTAAAACCTATATCACTAAATGCTAAGATACTTAATTTATTCAAATTACCGAAAGAGTGTAATCAAAAACTTTATATTCCATTTGCTGGTTCAATGAGCGAAGTTATAGGTGCATTAAAATCTGGTTATAAAGAAGAAAATATTTATGTTTGTGAAATAAATGAAGAATATGTTAATATTGGTAATAAACGAATAGAATATTGGAAAAATAAATTTAAAAATGAAAAAGAAAAAATTTAAATTTGATCCTGATAGGGTAAAAGAAGATTTGGAATATATTTTTATGAGGAATGAATTGGAGAGAGCAGCAAAAGAAATGGAATTTAATGATAAATCATTGCCACAATCAAAGTGTAAATTTTGCGAGGATAGTGGTTTGGACAACTCAACAAAAAAATGTACATGCCAAAAACATAAAAATAACTAAAAACGTTGAATATTATCAACGTTTAATAAACATTTGTTGATAATATTCAACAAATCTTAAAAATATGTTAGAATTAATCGAGTTTATATTATCATGTGTAGGATTATCTTTAATTATTACTACTTCAAAATTATTCAAACCATTTAGAGGGTGGTGTAAAAAGAAAAGTAAATTAATTGGGTATTTAGTGGGATGCCAACTTTGTTTTGGTTTGTGGTCCGGGTTTATTGTTTATTATTTATATAAATTAGAATATATTATTCCATATGTTGATATATACTTGGGAGAATTAATAAATTTTGGATTTATTGGTAGTTTTGTTAGTTATTGTATTTATTTATTATTGTGCCCTTTAATTAAAAAATATGATTAATATTATTAAAACAATAGGTGAAGAAAAACATTATTGTAAAGGATGTAAAAAAAATAACATTTTTTTAAGAATGATAGATGTGTATGGAATTGAGTTTGTTGAATGTAAAAAATGTAATTTTGTTTTATTTATTAAAAAACGGTGATTAATAAATACACTTCAGAACATATCAGAGATTTAACTTATGATAAACAAATTATTGAAATTGATGATAGAATTATTGGATATATCACCAGAAATGATTTAAGAACATGGATCTTAATTGATAATATCTATTATACTGATGATGTAGATTTTTGTGATAAGAAAATGTCAGAAAAACATGGAATTACAGTACAGGAGTTAAGATCATTAAGAGTAAAAGACAAACAAAAAATTAATAGTTATTTTACTAAAAACAAAAAAATAAGTAATAAAAAAGAACAATTACTCGACATTATAAAAAAAGGAATAAATTTAAATAACACATAACATTTACAAAATAAAAAATTATCTTATATTTAATTTAAAAATATTATGAGCACAAAAAAATTAACCAAAGGTCAAAGGCGAGCAAAGGGAAACCAAAATGCAAGAAAACACGACAAATATGTCAGAAACCGACCACAGAGACTATTAAAAAGAAAGAATGAATTAAAATTAATTAAGTATAAAATTGAGAAAAAACAAATGGAGGAAATAAACAAACTAATAAGGGGGGATAAAAAAATTAAAGAAGAAGGTGGTTTTATAAATAAATAATGAAAAATATAATTAATTTTTTTGTTATTTTATTAATGTTATTAATCTCAACCATAGGTAGATCACAAAGTAATGAATATATTATTAATGAAAATATATTATTTTTAGGTTTTAATTATGAAGAAGACTGTATTTTAAATGATATAATTTTGGATATTGAATTATTAAACGATTCTAATTTAAGGTGGATAAAAAATACGTTGGAAACCCTATCAAAAGATAAATTTATGGAAAAACAGGAAAGAATTTCTGTTTTAGAAAATACTATTTTTACTTTAGAAAAATTTAATAATAGTTCTTTTGATAATATAATTTTGGATTTGAAAATAATAGTTAAAAAAATATGAAAATAAATAAATAAATAAAATATGAAAAATGACAATAAGGCAAAAATATTACATATTGATATTGAAACTGCTCCAGCTCTTGGGTGGGTGTGGGGGAAATGGGAGCAAAATGTTATAGATTTTGATAAGTATTGGTATATTCTTTCATTTGCTGCCAAGTGGCACAAAAATAATAAAGTTATTGTAAAAGGACTTATAGATTATAAAGATTATAATAAAGATAAAGAGAATGATAAAAAGTTGATAGAGGATATTTGGAAATTATTGGATGAGGCGGATATTGTTTGTGGACATAATTTAGATTCATTCGATATTAAGAAAATTAATTCTAGATTTACATATTATAATATTAAGCCACCAAGTCCATACAAAACAATAGATACGTTAAAAATAACAAGAAAATATTTTAAATTTGATAGCAATAAACTTGATGATGTTGTCAAATTTTTAAATTTGGGAAAAAAGGTACATCATACAGGATTTGAATTATGGAAAGGTTGTATGAAAGGTGATAAAAAATCCTGGGATCTAATGAAAAAATATAATAAGCAAGACACTTTACTATTAGAAAAATTATATATTAAATTATTACCTTGGATGTCAGGTCATCCCAATGTTGGTATGTTTAAAGAAAATGGAATTGTGTGCCCAAAGTGTAGTTCCGATAAAATTCAAAGCAGAGGTTGTGTTGTAAGCAAAACAACAAAATATAAGAGAGCCCAATGTCAGGATTGTGGTGGTTGGTTTAGATTTGGACCCAATTTGCGAAAAGAAAAACCTGCGGTGAGTATTTAAAGATAATTTTGATGGAACTTTCATAACAGAGGAAATGCAAGTTTCTGATGATTTTAAAAATAATAAGTTTTATATAGAAAAAGAAATTAAATCAGTTACTTTAGAAGTTGGTTATGATCCAGAAAATACTATGGAACATAAAATATTTTTGATTTTATCATTTTCAGAAGGCCATCTTGCATTTGCATTTTCAATATTAGATAAAAATGGTCAATATGTAAAAGGAAAAGAAAGTATTTATAATAGAGAAGAAGTAAACAAATTTTTACCAAAAGAATTACAAAAAAGTATTGTATTTTTTAGTAAATTAAAAGAAATGTTTAAATTATTAATGACTATGGAAAAACCAAATATATTTTTTATGGAAACTTATGAAGACTATACAGAAGAAAAACAATTACTTCCGTATAATAGTATAATTGATATTATTTTGCAAAATGGATATGTGATGGAAAGTAAAGGTTTATCTCATGATAAAAAGAAATATCATTGGAAATTTGTTCAAAAAACAAAACAACAAATAAAAGAATCAAAAGAATCTGATGAATGGTATAAAAACTTTAAAAAGGATGATAAATATTGGGAGAGGCGTAAAGAACTTACAATGGAAGCAGTAAGAAGATGTCTTCTACAAAAAGAAAAAGAAAAGAATAATAAAACAATAATTTAATATTTACTTTAGAGAAAATACTTCATATAAGAATTTGAGAGAGAATATTCAAGATCAATATTTGAATTAAAGAAATAGTTGTCGTTTATAGGAAAGAGGTTAAATAGATTTATTTTTATTTGACCTTTTTTTTGTGCTTATTTTTTGATTAATAATGTTATAAAAAATGTAAAAATAATTGGTCTTTTTTCATTTATAAAAGTATTTATAATATGGAGATAATACATTAAATCATAATTGATTTAACATTTCTTATAAAAGAAACATATTATAAATTATGCCCTATTTGACCAAGATTGATGCGAGTAGACAGATTCGACAAGTTTCTGGAACTACATTTTTACTTTCTGGAAGTACCGTTATAAAAGAAACACTAGAAATTCAAGGAAATTTTTCTGGAAGTAGTAAAATTTTCTCAGGAAGCACTGACCTATCCAAATTATTTGCAACAATAGTTGGAAGTATTGGTTCTTATGTTGACTCATCTGGGGACACAATGACGGGCCCATTAATAGGTACGACAATTACTGCTGTAAATATAACTGGTTCAACAATTTCTGCAACAACTTTATCAGCAACTACTTTATATAGTAATACATTATCGGCAATCACAGGTGGGGTTAATATACAAGGAACACTAATAAAAGACAGCGCATTTTCTGGGGATAGTTTACATGTACGTTCTTCAGGTAATACAATAGTGGATCTAAAATATAGTAATAAAATTAATTCTATGTTTGTTGGAATAAATGGAGTTTTCCCACCAACAGAACAGGGGGTTGCGTTTATACCAGCAAATTCTGGTCTTGCAGGGGCACCCACTAATGGGTTTGCAATATTTGGGGATTTTAGATCTGATGGGTATACTCAAATTCGTCAAGGACCACTTGCTGGTAATACTACTAATGCGAGAAGAATCAAAATTAATGAAGATAATTTTGGATTAATAGAAATAATAAATGGAACCGGAGATACTTTAAATATTGATGGTTATACGGGATCAACAACTTGGACAGCACCATCAGGAATTACTGTCACTGGTAAATTTTCAGCTACTACAATTTATTCTGGTTCAACAGACATATCAGAATTATTTGTAAATAAAGGAAGTTTTAGGGATATTTATTTTGATGCTGCATCATTCTCAACATTAAAAAGTAGTGGAGCAACATCAAATACAGAAGAATATACAGGAACATCATTAAACACAGATAATATTGTTTCTGATTATTATTCATTCACTGGTCAAACAAGAGATGAAGGAATACAAATAAAAATAAGAATGCCAGATGACTGGGATTTAAGTACAATTAAATCAAAGATTTATTGGGACCCAGATAAAGGTTCCTCAACAGGCGATAAAGTTGTTTGGGGAATTAAAGGTGGTTCAGTTTCAAATGATGATACATTATCTGGCGAAACAATCTTTGGAACTGAAATAACACTCGCAGATACTGTAATAACGCCACAGGATTTACATATTACATCAGCCAGCACAGCAATAACTATTGCCGGAACACCAGTATTGGATGATTTAATTATTTTACAAATATCCAGAAAGGTAAATAATAGTAATGATACAATGACCCAAAGTGCAAAATTATTAGGTTGTGCGGTACAATATAAAGAAATGTTGAGTAGTGGAGCAACGCAATGGTAAAAACTAAAAATTAATGTCATATTTTCACAAATACAAATCTTTTGAGTTTCAAACTATTATCTTAATGAAAGATAATTTTAACGATAACTCTATTGATAATAATTTATGGACATTAACAAATCCCAACAGTTTAATTAGTGAGGTAAATAATAGAATTGAAATTTCAAATCCTCATACTGGATCCATTGCTAATTTTAGTAATAAATTAGAGAGTGTTAAGACAATATCATCAGGACAGGCGGTTGGGAGTTGTTTTTTGGATTGGACTGTACCGAATACATCTGAATCAGCGGGTGGTATTATATTGTGGGTAGACAACAATAATTACATATCGATTACAAGTAGGTCTACTAATGGACAATTCAGAATTCTCCTTAGACAAGCAGGAGTACTGGTTTACGATTTAAGTAGTGACATTTCTAAAGGTACTAATATTAAAATAACTTATGATATATCAACCTTTTTGATAAAACTTTATTATTGGTCTAATGGGTGGGTACAGATGGGGACTACTCAAACGTATAATATTGGAAATAACGTAAAAATTGTTTTATCAACATCAGATGAGGCAACATTTACCGGAGCAAATATTATACAAATAGATGATTTATTTTTTACTAATAAAGAGTTTACAACACAATATCCAAGATGAGAATAAACTATTTAGAAATTAAAAATGGAATTTTAATAGTTGATTACACAATTAATATTTTAATTAAAAATGGATAGTATTTTAGATTTTACGGAAAATTGGGACATGGAGTTAGCAAATGATGACTATTCTAAGGATATTATCAGTTCTACTTCTATAGTATCTGATAGTCTCGCATTACATTTTGACATAAATTCAAGTAATTCCTTCACAGGTTTAACAACAGATGGTTCACCAATCAAATTAACATCTTTAGTTCAATGGTCAGGAGTTAAAACTGGTTCAACATCAACAATAACTTTAAGTGATGTTGGACTTACAATGTCTGATTGGGGGAGATTTACAAAATTGACAGGAGAAACCTTAACAATTGATGTTACTGGCTCAACTAAAATGAAATTATATTCTGTTTCAGGATTAACTGGATCATCTTCCAGTTATAATATAAGTAGTGCATCTACGTCATCAATAGGAACATATCTCTCGCTCTCAGGTGGAGGATATTTCTCAGGATTTTGGAAATTATCAGGATACGAGTATGAGATTTTACCCCCAAGAACTGAACAGGGTTGGTTTTTTGAAAATTGGTTGAAATTTTCCGGCCAATCTAATAATACAAATAGTAATTTTTTCCTTTACATGGGAGTAAAACAAGAAGATAAATATTGGAATATTTACGCAGTGGAATCTGGGTATAACACAACTTCAGGAATAACTTTATCTCCTCCGGTGAGTGCAAATACTGATTTAGATTTGGCAAATAATGTTTTGGCATTCAGATTTTCTGGAGATACAATTGGCTGGAGAAAATTGAGTGCAAGTACAAATTGTTCAAATATTGTTACTGGAGTAACTGTACAAGAGGGATATTCAAAACATGGAATTTTTGATAATTTCAGTGGAGCAACTGAAAATGATTGGATCCACGTGGGAATAAGATTTAAAAAATATAATTTAATAGATGAATGTACAATAAATTCTGGAACGACTTCTTATCATGGGGACCTTACATTTTATATTAATGCAAGACCAATATATAATGTTCCAAATTTTGAAGAACCAATGTTTAAATCACTCAGTACTCATAAAACCAAACAGGAAGGCGTTCCATTTAGTTTACAGTGGGGGGGAGGAAGTTTTGGCTTAAAAGAAAGTAATACTTTTGGAAATTTAGATGTTTTAGATACTGGAAAAACTATTCAAAATAATTTTTCAGGAAACTTAAACGGTGGAATTTCGCAATTAAGATTTTATGTGGTCCCATTAAGTGTGGATAAAATAATTCATAATTTTGAAATAGAGAAAAGTAGATATCGTAGAACTGAAACCTTTGGTGGCCGACAAATTAGGATAAATAAGGGTATTTTATTTTAAAATATTTTAAGATCAATATCCCAGTCCTTATAGATCATTGGATCATCAATGGCACCATCATCACAAGAAACATTTTTAACACCAGGTGGTAATATTAACCCTGTTATTTGATTATTGTTACACCAAACATATTCAATTCCAGATGGTAATATTAATTCCTTTAATTGATTATTAGAACAAGAAACATATTTAACACCAGATGGTAATACTAATTCAACAATGTTTTTATATGATAAATCAATAGATTCTTGAGAATCAATAATA
>ERZ1292632.2190-Hain-H43-01um-R2-2190-length-16891-cov-10_pt1 | contig 16891 bp, 18 predicted proteins | sample MGYA00564407_ERZ1292632 | MGnify/ENA primary metagenome ERZ1292632 (study PRJEB36523, sample SAMEA6512637) | groundwater metagenome | collected 2019-01-08 | study: AquaDiva: Metagenomics assemblies of 32 groundwater samples | reverse complement strand
GTCGGTGCAGAGCAATTTAACAGGGTGAAAAATAAAGACGAGCGGTTAGTTATATTAAACGGTTTTCTTTCGGGCATGGGAGTTTTGATGAAAGAGAATGGTGGCCTAGGCGTCTTGTTTTTCGGCATGATGATTTTGTTTTCCAAAGAGTTCGGCATCAGAGATAAAATTTCTAAAATTATCCGTTTCGGAGTATTTTTCGTAATACCTATCGCCATCGTGCAGATTTTGGCCTTTAAGTATTTTCATTTTACTTATTTGGATCTGTACGCCGCCGGTGGGGCGGCTACCCGCGGCTCAAGCCTGTCTTTAATTTATTTGGAGTACTTAGGGCAGTTTATTGGAGTTTTGGGGATCCTCTGGATTTTCTTTTTCATTGGGTTATGGCGCGAGTTGTTGGAAAAAAACAAAGAAAGGCTGAAAATATATTTAGCTCTTACTCCCCCTTCATTATCTTTCGTGTTTTGGTCGATAGAGGCGGGTTCTAGGCTGCTCTTCATCTTCGCTCCTTTAGGAATATTGTTAGCGACCCGGGGCATAGTTTTTTTAGCCGATAAGCTTGGCAAAAAGAGGGGAGCTTTAATGATAACATCAGTATTTTTAATGGTTTTGATTCTAAATTATGCTTTTTCCTGGATTAACCCGAGATACCAATTTGTGGAAATTATAGCTAAATTTTTAGGCGTTTTATAGGTTATGGATATCTTATTTTTAAATCCGCCCTGGCATAAAAAGTCCGGCAACATCTGGAAAAGCGTTTCTTCCTGCATGCCGCCCTTTGGTTTGGGCATTCTGGCCGCCTTGGCTAGAGAAAGCGGATTTTCCGTAGCTATTATAGATTACAACGCAGAACGGGTCGGGTTAGACAGGGCTCAAGAATATTTGCCGAGTTCAGCGCCTAAATTCATCGGCATTACGGCTACCACTATTCTAATCGACAGCGCTTTGGAGTTGGCTAAAATAGCTAAGAAAAAATATCCGGACACGAAAATAATCATCGGAGGAGTCCACGCCACCGTGATGCCCAAAGAAACGCTTAATCATCCCGAAGTAGATTATATTTTAATGGGCGAGGGAGAAAACAGCTTTCTGGAATTGCTTGCCGGGAAAGATCCCCGGACGATCAAAGGCTTGGGTTTTAAAAATAACGGCGAGATTATTCTAAACCCGCCCCAGCCCATGATTCCAGACCTTAATGTTTTTCCCATTATGGCTTATGACTTACTGCCTATGGATAAATATTATTCCGCTCCCGGTTCCTATAAGAGGGAGCCGTCTCTGGGCATGATTACTTCTCGGGGTTGCCCCGGAAGATGCACTTTTTGCAACGGCGACCTGTTCGGGTCCGTGATCAGATTCAGATCGGCTGAAAAAATGTTGGAGGAGATAAAATTTTTGCAGGGAAAATACGACGTGAATGACATCGTGTTTTACGACGATACTTTTACCAGCAACAGGAAGAGGATGAAAGATTTTTGTCGCCTTCTTATAGAAAATAAAATCGATTTAACCTGGAGCTGTTTTTCAAGGGTAGATACAGTGGACCTGGAGATTCTTAGGGAAATGAAAAAAGCCGGCTGCCATCAGGTCATGTACGGAGTTGAGTCGGGCGATCCTCAAATTTTAAGCAATATTAATAAGAAAATTTCTTTGGAAAAAGTCAGAGAAACCGTGGCGGCCACCAAAAAAGCGGGCCTGGAGGTGAGGCTGGCTTTTATGTTGGGAAGCCCTGGCGAAACCGAAGAAACCCTCAAAAAAACCATCAAATTCGCCATTGATCTGGATCCGGATTTGGTTTCATTCAACATCACGACTCCTTATCCGGGGACGCAAATGTTCGCTTGGGCGGAACAGCAAAAATGCCTAATCAATAAGAATTGGCCCGAGTACGATTTAGCCAGGCCGGTTATGACTCTGCCCACCGTTGATTCAAAGAAAATTTTGTATTACTATAAAAAAGCTCATCGGCAATTTTATTTCAGGCCGTCTTATATTATAAAAAAAATGATTAAAATGAGAAGTTTTAATGACTTTAAAAACAATTTAAAACCATTTTTAAGCCTGCTTAAATTCAATTTCGAAAAATAATCTATGACTCTATCCATTCTTCTTCCGGTTTTCAATGAAAAAAATACGATTTCGGCGATTTTAAAAAAAATTGACGAGGTCGATCTTGGGGATTTAGGTTTTGATAAAGAAATAATTATTATTGATGACGGCTCAACGGATGGCACCGCAGACGTTCTTCGCGGGCTGGAGGGCAGATACAAGATTCTTTATCATCCAAGAAACCGGGGCAAGGGCGCAGCCATCAGAACCGGTCTAAAAGAAGCCTCCGGAGATTATGTGATTATTCAAGACGCCGATCTGGAATACGACCCCAATGATTACAGGAAACTTTTAGAGGTAGCTTTAAAAAATAACGCCGAAGTTGTTTACGGCTCACGGCTGACCAATCACCAGAACAAGTTTTCTCACACCTCTTATTATTTGGGCGGTATTTTCCTCAATTTCGCCACTAATTTTTTATACGGCACGAAAATTACCGACGAATCAACTTGTTACAAGCTTTTTAAGACCGAAGTTATTAAATCTATTCCCTTGAAGTGCCAAAGATTTGAGTTCTGCCCCGAAGTGACCGCTAAAGTGGCGAAAAGGGGGATTAAAATTTACGAAGCGCCGATTAATTATTATCCACGGCATATTAATGAGGGAAAAAAGATAAAATGGCGGGACGGCGTAATCGCTCTCTGGACGTTGATAAAATATAAATTTGTTGATTAAAAATGGGCAGGTTCTTAGATAAATTTTTAGATAAATTTCTCCGTCAGGAACGTTTTAAAAAAACTAAAAAACACATTCCTGGCAATTCGGTTGTTTGCGATTTAGGCTGCGGTAAAGACGCTCAGTTCTTAAAAAGCATGCTTGGTTTCATTAGACAGGGGATCGGATTGGACGGCGCAACCGAAGATTATAAGGATTCTAAATTAGAGTTAAAAAAGATCAAAATCGAGAAGAACCTTCCCCTGGACGATGAAAGTTGTGATATCATAACAATAGTGGCCTTTATTGAGCATCTTTCCTATCCCCAAGAAGTTTTAAATGAATGTTTCCGTTGCCTAAAGCCGGCGGGAAAGCTGATTATCACCGCGCCCACCCCTCTTGCTAAGCCAGTTTTGGAATTTTTAGCTCATTATCTCCATTTGATTGATGAAAAAGAAATTGGCGACCATAAGAATTATTTCTGGCCTCAAAATTTAAAACAGATGATTCTTCGAGCCGGTTTCAACAGGGGAAACGTTAAAAGCTGTTTTTTTGAGTTATTTTTCAATAATTTAACCATCGCCAAAAAGTAAACATATGCCTCAAAATTTTTTAATTCTACTTATACCAATTTTTACGTCCGCTATCGCCCAAATTTTCCTTAAAAAAGGAGTTACGGGCCTGGGGACCACAAATTTTTCTGTTTCCGGAATTCTTTCGCTAATCCCTAAAATTTTGCAGAGCGGGTGGTTATTGGGCGGCATGGTTTTATTCGGCATAAGTTTCTTAATTTATATCTTCGCCCTCGCTAAGTTTCAATTAAATATTGCTTATCCGATTTTTGTCAGCGCCGGAGTTATTTTAATATCTTTGGCTTCCTATTTCATATTCAAAGAAACCATGTCGTGGCTACAAGTGGGCGGCGTCGTTTTCATCATTTTTGGCATTTTTCTTTTAACAACTAAAGGATAAATCATGTTTCAACTGATAAAAATTCATAAATGGGCCTTATTATTCGCCCTTTTTATAGGTATCATCGTGGCTTTCCCTCAATTTTATTTTCCTTACGATCACGCCGACACATATAAGGGAATTTATATAGCCAATACCGACAACGAAGTTGGTTATCTTGGTCGCATTGGAGAGGTTCGAGATGGCCACCCCTTGCTTGGCAGTATTAATTTTAAGGACGGGAAAGATAATCCCTACATTCAATCTCCGCTTGGCGAAAACATAATTGCTCGTTTGGGAGGGATATTGTTTTTAAATTTAAACGGCACCATTTTATTGGCCAGGTTTCTTTTTGCCTTCCTCGGCTTCCTGGCAGTTTACGGGTTTGTTTTTCTGCTATCCAAAGAAAAATTAACCGCTATATCGGCAGCCACCGCTGTTTGTTTAGCTAAATCTCTTATAAGCCGCGGAGGGCTTATTGCTTTGTTAAAAGGGGGGGCTCCGACGGTCCATTTTGTAGATTTTTACCGTCCCGTTCACCCCATGGTGAGTTTTCTTTTTTTCTTCAGTTTTCTTTTATTTTTTTGGCTGTTTCTTTACCCTGAGCGAGCAGGGCGAGTCGAAGGGTTGGCTAGGAAGCGGTGGGTTTTCGGAGTTATCAGCACCCTGATATTGGGCTCCTCCTTTTATCTCTATCCTTATACCTGGTCTTTTATATACGCTTTCTTAGGGGCGCTATGTCTTATTTTTCTTTTTCAAAAAAAATGGCAAGACATAAAGAGATTGATTCTAATGGGTCTGGGAGGAGTTGTTATCGCCATCCCTTATTTTTTAAATATTTATAGGTCTTTCCTGCATCCTTATTTCACCGAAGTAAATGTCAGATTTGGATTAACCGAAACTCACCAAATAATTCTCGGGTTTTTGGTTCCCAGCATTTTCGTTCTTTTCTTGCTTTTTTTTCCGAAAGAAGGGCGCAACCGTTATATTTTCTCTCTGGCTCTGCTTACGGCCCCCTTTATCGTCCTTAATCAACAACTAATAACCGGTAAAGAATTTCATAGCGGCCATTACCACTGGTTTTTTAACCAGCCATTGGCTATTATTTTTTTGGTCACAATGCTTTTATACCAATTAAAATTTTGGCAGCAAAAATTGAAGTTGTTTAAGAATATTAATATATCAAAGATAACAGCTTGTTTAATAATCGGCGCAAGCTTTTATACGGGCATAGTCATTCAGGCCGCTTCTTATAAAGAAACCAAGCCTCAGATTTTGGAGGATCAAAGGTCCGGTCCGATCGTCGAGTGGCTTAATAAGAATGCCAATAAGGATGAGGTGGTTTTGTCCGATATCCATCAATCAGACATTGTATCAATATATACTTCTTTAAATCAGTTTTATGCCTTCAGTAGCCCTTATTATTTTTCCGCTTCCAACGAGAGGGTCCTCAACGCCCTGTTTTTATCTTACCGACTGGACGGATTAAAAGGAGAAGACGCCCAAGCGCTTTTTTTGCAAAATCCATACAGGTATATTATTTCAAAAACTGTTTTCGGCGTATATTACAGAGATACGTTCGGCAGTGCTGAAGCTATTCCCGACGAAATTCTCAATTCTTTCGTCAAAAAATACCAAGATTTCCTGTTAATTCCTCTCGACAGATTTTTAAAGATGGATGACGTCAAATATGTGGTCTGGGACACCAAGAATTATCCCCAGTGGCGCTTGGATCAATATGGTTTTCTGAGCAAGGTTTACGAAACGGGCGATTTCAAAATCTATCAAATCAAATATTGATTTGACGCGATAGCGCTTGACCGTCGAGAGTTTTCAGTGTAAAAAAATAGACATGGGTCAGATCAAGACACTATTTAATGGAAGGGTCAAAATAGAGACCCTATCTTCAATTATTTCTCCGGTTGGGCAGAAAATAGAGGGGCCCGCAAGATTATTGTTGGAAAAGGGGGAGCTGACAAAAATCTACGACGGGGAAGAGCCCGTTAAATATATCGCCTATGTTGAATTTATCCCGGGAAAAATAAGAGGAGGGCATTATCACGATCGTCAAGAATATTTTTATATTATTCGCGGCGAAATGGAGTTTGAGCTTATTGACGTTGATACGAAAGTGGCCGAAAGCGCCATTGTCAAGGAAGGTGATCTTATTTTTCTTTCCTCGAAAATCGCTCATAGGATTAAAACAATTAAAGCCGGTCACGCCATCGAATTTTCTAAAAACCGTTTTCAACTGGAAGACAGCACCGCTTACCCATTTTAATTTACGATAAATAAGCGCCGATTATGGAAGAAGCAAAAAAGAAAAAAACAGTCTTAATCACCGGCATCGCCGGTTTTGTCGGCCACCATCTTTTAGAGGGCGTGCTTAAAGATACTGATTGGAACGTGGTCGGTCTTGATACCCTAACTTACGCCGGTAATTTAAACCGCATCACCGACATCGGGCCGTGGGAAAAAGAGAAACACCGCGTTAAGTTTGTTTGGCACGATTTAAGGGCCCCAATTTCCGAAACAACCCATAAAATGATGGGAGATGTGGATTATATTTGGCACTTGGCGGCCGAAAGTCACGTAGATAGGGCCCTGGAGGATTCCACTCCGTTTGTGATGGCCAATGTTTTGGGAACTTCCAATCTGCTTGAATACGTCAAGCATTATCATCCCAAGTTGGAAAAGTACGTTCAATTATCTTCTGATGAAGTCTACGGAGAAGCCCCGGAAGGCGTTTTTTATAAAGAGTGGGACAGGTTAAAACCGTCAAATCCTTATTCCGCGGCCAAGGCCGGAGGAGATATGATGGCCTATTCGTTTGCCCATTCTTTCAAACTACCTATTATTATTGTGCGCTCAATGAATATTTTTGGTGAAAGGCAACACCCCGAGAAATTTATTCCCAAAACCATGAAAGCCATTTTGGGAAACAAAAAAGTTGTTATCCATGGTTTTCCTGAAAAGATGAGTTCTCGGTGCTGGGTTCACGCGAGAAATATCGCCGACGCCTTAATTTTTTTAATGGATAAGAGCGAGACAGCGGAGATTTACAACATCGTTGGCGAAGAAAGAGATGTTTTAAGCATCGCCAATAGAATTTCACAACTTATTAGGGGGAGAAATCTGGAAGAGGGGGAAATAGAATATATCGAGCAGCACAAAGCTAGGCCCGGGCACGATCTTAGGTATGCGCTCGACGGTACCAAGTTAAAAGAAATGGGTTGGCAACCTAAGTTTACTTTCGACGAAAGTTTCGACAAAATGATAAAATGGATGAATGAGCATAAAAGATGGCTCGATCTATGAAAGTTTTAATTACGGGCAGTTCGGGATTCGTCGGCTGCTCTCTCAAAAAAAAATTAGAAAAAAGAGGGGTTGAGGTGGTATCTTATGATTTAGACGATAATCCTCCGAATAATATAAAAGATTTTTTGAATTTGAAGTCAAAAGTGGAGGGAGTGGATGGCGTTGTCCATTTAGCGGCCTTGAGCCAGCCGAAACTAACTCGTCAGGATCCCTTAAATTGCGTTAATATTAATATCGGGGGAACCGCTAATGTTTTAGAGGCCATTCGACAAGCTCATGGCAAGCGGCCCTGGGTTATTTTCAGTTCATCAAGAGAAGTCTTCGGTGAAGCCGAAGTTCTGCCTGTCACCGAAAAGACCCCCCGTCGCCCTATGACCATTTATGGTTTAACTAAAAGAGCTGGTGAGGATTTGTGCAGAGTTTTTTCACAAGATTATGGCCTCAAGACGAGAGTCGTCTGTTTTACCAGTGTTTACAGCGGCAAAGACGACGATTTGAATCGGATAGTCCCGAAATTTATCATTCAAGCCGTCAAAAACGAACCTCTTATTATTAACGGTACGGGGGAAGAGATATTCGATTTTACTTATATAGACGATGCCACCGAAGGAATTTGGAACTGCATAAAAGAACTGGAAGGAAGCCAAAAATTATACGACGATTTTATTATCTCCGCCAGCCAGCCGGTTTTTTTAAAAGATTTAGCTAAAATTGTTATTGAAGAGACTAAAAGTAAAAGCGAAATCAGATACGCCCCGGTTCAATCTTATAGCACCACCCGATGTTATGCTGATTGCCGAAAAGCCAAAGAAATTATCGGGTTTGTTCCGAAAACAAATATCAAGGAGGGGATAAAGTTAGTTGTTAAAGAATTTAAAGAAGCTAAGATAATTAATTAAAATTATGACACTGTCCATTATTATTCCGGTTTTTAATGAGAAAAATACGGTTTTAGCGCTTTTAAAGAAAGTGACCGATATTAATTTAGGCGAAATAAAAAAGGAGATTATTTTGATTGACGACGGTTCGACCGATGGCACCAGAGATATTCTTAAAACTTTGGGAGGTCAGTATAAGGTGGTTTATCACGAAAAAAATAAAGGCAAAGGCGCAGCCGTCCGAACCGGTTTTAAAAATGCCACGGGAGATATGATCTTAATTCAGGATGCTGACCTAGAATATGACCCCCAGAATTATTTTAATCTAATGAAGCCGATTTTAGACGGTAAGGCAGACGTAGTTTTCGGTTCGCGCTTCATGAATCCTGAATTTCACCACGTTTCTAAGCTTTCTCATTTAGCGAATATCGTTCTGACCGGATTTTCAAACCTTTTGACTGGCCTGAAGCTTACTGACATGTGGACGTGCCACAAAATCTTTACAAAAAAAGTTGTTGATACCATCAGCCCTAAGCTTACCGGCAATCGTTTCGAAATTGAGCCGGAAATGACGGCCTTGATAGCTAAGAATAAGTTTAGGGTCAGCGAAGTACCTCTCTCGTTTTTGGGGACTTTCCGCACCATCAAGGAGGGTAAGAAGGTGCGCATGAAAGATGGCGTGGTCTCAGTTTGGTACATGATTAAGTTTAATTTACTGAAATAATGCCGTTAGATTTTTTATTTTCAGGCAAACGATCGGCCATCATCGTTTTAATTTTACTTCTGTTTTTTCAGCTGATTTATAGTTTTCTATTTCCGGCCGGCGGTTCTAATGCCAATTGGCTTTCACCGACCACTTATCTTCCTAAATTTACAGTTAAATCCACCGACAATTTTCTTTTAGAGAAAGTTTATCCTCTAATTTCTCCGGAATATCGTTTAAACAGCGACGTAGGAGGGTACTTGGAACTTGCTCAAAATTTTAATGCCCACTATTTTAATGGGCACGTTTTTCTTGATCGTCCCCTCTATTCATTTTTAGTTTTTATACTCTCCCTGCCGCTCAGGCCTGTTATAGGATCTTCCTATGGGATAATCTTTGGCTTAGCTATTTTTCTTAATTTTGTTCTTGTTGCCGCGGCGGTTCTTTTCTTCTTTTCATTTCTTAAAAGAATATTTTCCTTTAGGACGGCTTTTCTATCTTCGGTTTTGCTTATTTTTTCTCCCTACGTCCATGCCTCTTTAATTCAACCAATGGCGGAAATGCTGATGATTTTTATTTTGTCTTTAACGGTTTATCTTCTCTACGATTATATAAAAAAGCCGTCGACCCTTAAGTTGGCGAGCTATTCTTTAATCGTGGGAATTTTTATGTTGGGCAAAATGTTTTTTGCCTCCTCAATTTTTATTTTACTTTTGGCGGTTTATTTCAAGCGTTACCGGGAAGGCGCCACTTTCTTAATTATCCATTTAGTTCCTTTAGTTCTATGGTATCTTTGGATAACTCAGGCTTGGCATCTCGCTTATTATACGTACGAGGCTCAGCATTATCGGATGGGTTTATGGCTATTAGATATTTTTCGTTGGCCTTGGTCGGAGACCTCCCGAATTTTATTGGCCGCCTTACCTAATTTTATCAGAGCTTTGATTTACGGTTTTCTTTTAATCCCCGTGTTTTTCTCGGCGATCGGCTGGGCGGCGTTGCCCTTTAAACATAAAAAATTGGTTTATTTTGGCGCTCTTTTCTCCGGATTTGCCCTTCTTTTCATTATGAATCTTTATTTCGCCCATCATGCTTTCCTGCTATTCCCGATTATTTATCCTACAGCTATTCTGGGGATAGAGAGCGTAGCTACCCATCTCAAGAAATATCAGTCGTGGTATTCGCCGTTTTTTTATGCTACGATGATCGGGTTAATAATAATTATTTCCAACATAAATATTTATCTGGTTTTTGATTACCTCAGTTTTTAAAAATAATTAGACTAAAGTGAAAATAATTTTAATTACCGGTGGAGCGGGTTTCATCGGCAGCAATTTAGTAAAATTTCTTTTTAATAAATACCCGGACTATTATTTGATAGTTCTCGACGTTCTTACCTATGCCGGAAATTTGGATAATATCCCCGAGGAAATAAAAAAGAGCAATCGGTATGAGTTTTGGCGCGGGAACGTCTGCGATCCGGCGATCGTCAATCAGTTGTTTAAGCGGGCTGATGCGGTTATCCACCTGGCTGCGGAAACCCATGTTTCCCGTTCTATTTACGACGACTCCAAATTTTTTGAGACCGGTGTTATCGGTACTCAAGTGGTCAGCAATGCGGTGGTAGCCAATAAAAACATCGAACGATTCATACATATTTCCACCTCAGAAATATATGGCACTGCGCGCGAAATGCCTATGACAGAAGACCATCCCTTGGAGCCGCGTAGCCCCTATGCCGCCGCTAAAGCCGGCGCCGATCGCCTTGTTAAGTCGTACATGTTTACCTACGGCATTCCGGCTGTAATCCTCAGGCCCTTCAATAATTATGGGAATAATCAGCATTTGGAAAAGGTCATTCCTAGGTTTATTACCAGCGCCCTCAAGGACGAACCTCTGACTATTCATGGTACGGGGGAGTATAGAAGGGACTGGATTTTTGTAGAAGACACCTGCGAAGCTATTGATAAAGCTCTTCATCAAGATTTAGAAAAAATTAAATTTGAAACCATTAACATCGCTTACGGGCGAGATTTGAGCAACCTTGAGATTGCCAGAATGGTTTTGAAGAATTTAGGGAAATCGGAAGATTTAATCAAATACATCGGCGATCGCCCCGGGCAGGTGGCGAGGCACTTAGCTGCTACTAAAAAAGCCGAGGAATTATTGGGCTTTAAAGCAAAAACGTCCTTTGAGGAGGGTCTTAAAAAGACTATTGAGTGGTATAGGAATAATGAGAGTTGGTGGGAAAAACAAAAAGACATGAAATTGGTGCCTGTTAAAATTAGGGACGGCGAAGTCGAAATGCTCTAATATGAAAACTAAAAATTTGATCAAAAAAAGCAATCACTGCTTAATTTGTAAAAGTAAAAAACTTATCAAGTACTTGGACCTCGGTAGGACGGCCTTAGTTAATTCTTACTTAACCAAAGAGGAATTAAACAAGCCCGAGCTTAGAGTCCTTCTCGAGGTTTATTATTGTCAAAATTGCCATTTGTGCCAGTTGCTGCATATTATTGATAAGAATCTTCTTTTCACGAAATACGCCTATTTTTCTTCAACATCGCCTCAATCGGTTCAACATTTTGACCAATACGCCCAAGAAGTTGTTAAACGCTTTCCCGCTCAAGCAAAAAAGTTAGTTTTGGAAATTGCGAGTAACGACGGAGTCTTACTTAAACCTTTAAAGGCGAGGGGCGCTAAAGTTTTAGGAATTGACCCGGCTAAAAACGTAGCCGAGGTCGCCAATAAAGAGGGCATTGAGACAATTCCGGATTTTTTTAACAAAAATACAGCTCGCAAAATACTTCAAAAATATGGCAAGGCGGGAATTATTACCGCGAACAATGTTCTTGCCCATACCGACGATATCCATAATATATTGGAAGGGGTGAAGCAATTACTGGACAAGCGCGGCGTTTTCATTTTCCAGGTGAAATATTTGGGCGATTTGTTAACGAGAAACGAGTTCGACACCACCTACCATGAGCACATCTCTTATTTTTCTCTCGCACCCTTAATATTTTTACTGGAGAAACATGGGCTGAAGATATTCGACGTAAAGCGCGTGGAGCCAGAAGGGGGGTCGTTGCGCGTTTACGCTTCTCATGCGCCGCTTTTGTTCCCCGTAAGAAAATCTGTTAATTCGTTCTTGAAGAAGGAGCGCGCCCAGGGGCTTAATCGCCTCCAAACCTATCTTGATTTTACCAAGCGCCCTGAAATGGTTAAAGAAAAACTTTGTAAAATGCTCACGGGTTTGAAACGACAGGGTAAAAAAATAGCCGGTTATGGCGCATCAGGGAAAGGCAATACCTTGCTCCAATATTGTGAGATAACTCCAGAAATACTTGATTATATTACCGACAATACGCCTTCTAAGCAGGGCAAATATACGCCTGGCACACACATACCCATCGTTCCTCCGACTCAGTTGAGGAAAGATACGCCGGATTATATTTTATTGCTGGCCTGGAACTACGCTGATGATATTATCAAGAGGGAAAAATGGTTTTTGGAACAGGGCGGTAAATTCATTATCCCCATTCCGGAACCAAAAATAATTCAACGATAGTTTTTTACCGAGAACGACGGAAAAATTCCGTTTTAACGCCGACTTTAGCTAAAAGATAAAGCAACATAATGTAAAACGTCTGGAATGCGTAAAGGATTGACTTTCGAATGCTGATTGAGGTATGTTCTTTCTTGTAATCACCGCGCACTGGCACCTCACCAACCCTCAGGTTGTAATAACGGGCGAGTACAATTATTTCAAAACTGTAAAGATGATCATCCGAGCCCTTGTTAAAATCAGTTGTTGCGAGAAGCTTGCGGCTGTATACACGAAAACCGCTATGGAATTCAGTAAGCTTGAGCCCGAGAACTAGACGATCGATAAGACTTAAGGCAATATTGGGGAGATACCGGGCAAGTGACATCCCGTCCTTAAGGGGTTGTCTTGAGTCCGTGAAGCGGGAACCCAATATAAAATCATATCCTTCCCGCATTTTTTTAAGCGCAGCCGGAATAACCGTCGGATCATATTGTCCATCGCCGTGAATTTCCACCATATATTCCCCGCCTCTTTCTAAAGCTTTTTGCAGACCAAACTTAAGATTGCCGCCATAGCCTCGGTGCGGGTGTGTAAAAAAAGGAATGCCTAACTTTTTTGCCACCTCAAGAGTATTATCAACCGATTCGTCGTCAACTAAAATAATTTCATCTAAAATATCTTTAGGAATGCGCGCATAAATATCTTCCAGCATTGAAGCAGAATTATAAGCCATAATTATTCCGATACTTTTGCCGTTTTTCATTGGAACCATACTTATCTACTTCACATCATCGCATACTTGGTTTTTAGGCGCAATATTATGAAAATAGTTTTAATCATCCCGCCGCAAGAAAAGTTTTCTAAAGACTATCTGCCGTCAATCGGAGTAGGTTGTCTTGCGGCTTCTTTAGAGAGAGCCGGTTATGATGTGAAAATTATTGATAGCCATATTAATAATCTTAATGATCAAGAAACAGCAGAGCGGGTTTTAAGAGAGAAGCCGGACGCGGTCGGAATAACCGCCAATTCTCATAATCGTTTTCACGCGATTGAGGTCGCCAGGGGGATAAAAAATAAAGAAAAAAACGTTTTAGTTTGCGTCGGCGGTTGCCATTTTTCTCCCATGGCTATAAGCACGCTCAAAACTATTCCCGAGATTGATGTCGTGGTACGGGAAGAGGGCGAAGAGACGTTCTTGGATTTACTGGATCATTATTTCCAGCAAAAGCCCTTTGACGATGTTTTGGGAATAACTTTCCGTAAAAATCAGGAGATTATCAGTAATCCTTCAAGACCTTTCATTAAAAATTTAGATGATCTGCCGATGCCCGCTTGGCATCTTTTCGAGTTGGATAAATATGAAGCAAGGTTGGAGGGAGGGAGCGGGGTCAGAGCCATCGGCGTGAAAAATTCCCGCGGGTGCCCCTATCACTGTTCTTTTTGCGTTAATTCTGATTTCTGGAAAAAACTTTTCAGATATCACTCGTCTAGAAGATTTATTGATGAGGTGGAATATTTATATAAAAATTACGGCTATCGAGGTTTTGATTTCTGGGACGACACCATTACCGTAGTGAGAGACTATATTAAAGAGGCCTGCGAGGAAATTTTACGCAGGAAATTGGATATAGTTTGGTATGCCCGGGCCAGGGTGAACACGGTGGACCGCGAAATTTTAACTTTAATGAAAAAAGCCGGTTGCCGAGTTATTAGTTTCGGAGTAGAAAGTGGCAGTCCGAGGATTTTAAAGAATATTCAAAAAGGCATTACTCTTGAGCAGGTAAAAGAGGCGACCAGGATCTGTGTTGATTTGGGCTATATTGTGAAACTGTTTTTTATGTACAGCCACCCGGGCGAGACCTTGAAGGATATCCAGATGACGAGAGATTTTATGCGGGAGCTGAAATTTTACGGCCCCAATGTCCATGTCTTACCAGCCTATACCTTCGTGTACCCGGGTACTGAAATAGAGACTATAGCTAAAAAAGAGGGCTTGCTGTCCAAGGATTTTAATTGGAATATACCCGTGGAGTTCCCCTTCAATAAAAAAATCAAAGTGAACCCGACTATCCCGATTTATGAGCAAGAAGGCCTAAAGGCGGAAGAAATCTATTCTTATCTTAATTCTAGAAGAACTAAATTGCGTGAACTGATAAAATCAGTTCCGTTGGCATTAAAGGGAGTAAGGAATCTTCAAGACGCTCAATATCTTGTGAGAAGGGTGATCAGATATTTAAAAAGAAAATTTTAAGCTTATGGCAATAACAAAAATTAATAAAATAAGCGCCTATTTAAATACTTTTTTTTGGTTGTTTACAACGTATCTTTTAGCTCCATATTTTTACGTTTCCATTCTTTTAGCCAAAAAGAATAAAAATCCGCTTAAAATTTTAGTTATTCAAATTGGTAAAATTGGTGACCTGGTTTGTACCACCCCCATTTTCCGAGAAATTAAAAAAAGGTATCCTTCGGCTCACTTAACAACTCTTGTTCTCTCTAAAACCGAGGGCGTCTTGAAAAATAATCCTCGGATAGACGAGATAATATTCATCACTAATTACGTTGGTACAAGCGGTAAGTTGAGATTATTAAATATGTTAAGAAAAGAAAAATACGACTGGGCCATTAATTTTCTCCCGGATTCGTTCGGGGATATCATTTCTTTTTGGTCTTTAATTCCTCACAGAATCACCACCACCTACCGATATTCCGGAGAAATTGTAAGGCTGATTTCCATCTTTAATAATTATCGCCTGGAATATAAGAGGCATACCCCCTTATCAAAACATTATCTTAATTTGTTGGGATTCCTAGACATAAAAGATCCTTCGGGGGAGAAAGAGGTTTTTATTAGGCCGGCAGAAGAAGAAAAGGCTAGCGAATTTTTAAGAGCAAAAAATTTAAGCACTGACGATTTATTGATCGGCATTAGTGCTACCGCCGGCATTAAAATGAAAGAATGGGAACCTCAAAAATTCGCCGTTTTAGCCGACAGATTGATTGAAGAAAAAAACGCCAAAATAATTTTTATCGGCTCCGCCGATGATCGTATTCTGGTTGAAGGAGTTCAAAAAATGATGCACAATAACAGTGTTAACGCTTGCGGACTTTTCGGATTATCGGAAGTGCCAGCTTTATTAAAAAGATTGAAATTATTTATCAGCGTGGATACGGGGCCCTTGTATATAGCCGATGCCGTGGGGGTGCCGGTGGTAGATATTTTAGGCCCGGTTGATGCCGGCGAGATCTATTCTTTGGGTAAGCGAAGCGTAATCGTCCAGAAGAAAATTTACTGCGCTCCTTGCGCTCATATGTTTTACGTCCCCCGTTTTTGCAAAGAAGGGCACCTGAGGTGTTTTAAGGAGATTACTCCGGAAGAAGTATTTGAGGCGGCATCGTTTTTAATTAATAAACAACAATAAAAATCAGATGAAAATTTTCGTTACCGGCGGCAAGGGATTTGTCGGATTAAATTTAGTGGAAACACTAAAAAAGAATCCTAAGAATAAAGTTTTTGTTTACAATAAAAACGTTTGCCAAAAAATTAAGTTGAAAAATGATTTCGACGTCATTTACCATTTAGCGGCTAATACCGATACCAGGTATCCGGATGACGTCGATATGTACAGGAACAATATTGACGGGTTTCTTAATGTCTTGGATTTTGCTCTTAAGGGGAAGTCAAAACTCATTTACGCTTCAAGCGCCGCTATGTACGGCGATTACCAAAAAACCGCTTATGCCAATTCCAAAGAATTGGTTGACGAGATTGCCAGGTTTTTTTTCAATAGGCTCTCAATCGTTGGTTTGAGATTTTTTAATGTTTACGGTCCCAAAGAAAAACAGAAGGGCCGCATGGCCAGCATGGTTACTAATTGGGCTTTGCAAATCAAAGCCGGCAAAAGGCCGGTGGTCTTCAAAGAGGAGCGGCAGAGCAAGAGAGACTTCATTTACGTTAAAGATATCGTTAAGGCGCTGCAAACGGCGGTTAAGGCTAAAAATGGCATCTACGACGCGGGTACGGGTAATCCTAGGACTTTTGACGATGTGCTGGAGAATGTTCAGAAAAATATCGGAACCGCAAAAGAGCCGATTTATATTTCTAACCCCTATAAAGGGCGCTATCAAAGATTCACTAAAGCCAAATTAGGCTGGGGTTTTAAGCCGGATTATTCTTTAGAGGAAGGGATAAAAGATTATTTAGCTAAGAAAATATGAATTATGTTACTATTCTAGGGCTGATAGCTGGAGCCTTAACCACCGTATCTTTTTTACCTCAGGTGATAAAAACATGGAGAACGAAAGCAACCAGCGCTTTATCGTTATGGACTTTTATTTTGCAGGGGACAGCCCTGATCTTATGGACGATTTACGGAATTATGATAAAGGAGCTACCCTTGATTCTCTGGAATTTTATACCCGCTTGTCTTGTTTCGATGATCATTATTTTTAAGCTTAAGTATAAGTAAAGCCATGGAATTGCAAAATTGGATAGCGTATACGGCCACTACTTTTGGATTATTCGCCTTTTTGCCCCAGGCGATAAAAACCCTGAAATCCAAAGAAACCAAAGATATTTCCCTAATAATGTATCTTATATTTTGGTTAGGGGTGATTTTGTGGTTGCTTTACGGAATTTTTCTTAAAAGTCTGCCGGTGATTATCGTTAACTCGGTAGTTTTATTTTTAGCCTCTGTGATATTGGTTTTGAAGATTAAGTATAAATAA
>ERZ1292632.60-Hain-H43-01um-R2-60-length-103116-cov-7_pt1 | contig 16907 bp, 24 predicted proteins | sample MGYA00564407_ERZ1292632 | MGnify/ENA primary metagenome ERZ1292632 (study PRJEB36523, sample SAMEA6512637) | groundwater metagenome | collected 2019-01-08 | study: AquaDiva: Metagenomics assemblies of 32 groundwater samples | reverse complement strand
CCTGAGAATGCCAGGCCGGGGACGACGCCGACAACTTGCTGCGGCTGATGGGCTCGTGGTGCCGGACTTCGGGATGAGGCAGAACTTCTTCCAGTTGGCAGTAGACCTGCCACGCATCTTTCACGGACCCGTCCAGGCGTGCCCGCACACTCCCCGCTTCATGCGCCATGCTGCGGATTATACCCAGTAATGCTCACGACAAGGCCCCGCTTCTCTCACGAGAAGCGGGGCCTTTTTTGTCATCTACTCTTCGTGCGCCTGGAGCAGCTGGTAAAACTCATGACGCTGAGCCTTCGGCCAGTGCGAAATCTCCGCGAGGACGTGCTCCGCGTACAGCATCGTCTGGATCTCCGGAGAGACCGGGGCGGATCCGAGGAGATTCAGCGTGTCCGCATAAACCCTGTCCTGGGTCGTCGTCATATTCCATTCATTCCCTTCTGTGCACCCTCCCACGCCTATGCGGGAGGGAAGACCACGCTTTCCATTCCATACGGGCCGGGGTAGAACACGCAGGCGATGCGCATACCCTTGATCAGACGCCAGCAGCCTGGGCACGGCTCAGCCGTCACGTACATGGATGAGCCGTCCACGCGCTGCGGGTCCGCCCATAGCAACGCGTTGCCCTCGGCGTGATTCGCCTCGCACACCCCGGGACCACTGTCATATGAGCTGCCGGGATCTACTGACATGATGCAGGGCCATTCCTTGCCGCAGGCGCAGAAACCGGGCGAGTCGAATGGGAGAAAGTGCGTACCGCGCGGGCACTCTCCCGCCAAGCAAGAAGGGCCGCCAGGGGGCGACCCGTTATACCCACTCGAAATCAGACGTCGGTGCTTGTCCACCAGGATCGCCCCGACGGCCCTCCTGGTGCAGTCCGCACGCTTGGACACCGCCTCAGCAATGCCCATAAAATACTCGTCAAAGCTGGGGCGAGACGGCGCCGACAAAGTGATCTCCTTGAGTGAACAAGCACGCCTGACCGGATTTGAACCGGCGATCCCCCGCGTGACAAGCGGGTACTCTAGACCAGACTGAGCCACAGGCGCATGTGGAGTGCGGGCGATCGATTACTTCCCCATACACCCGCCTTTGCGCGTCAGCTGGTGCTTGCGAGGGTGTTGTATCCGTGAAGGACCCGCACGTCTTCACTCTAGCAGGGGTGGCACGATTCGAACGTGCGACTAGCGATGTTGGAGACCGCTGCTCTGACCATCTGAGCTACACCCCCGAGACCTGCATCATAGTCGAGATGGCCTGACTCGAACAGGCGACCCTCCGCTCCCAAAGCGGACGCTCTAAGCCAAACTGAGCTACATCTCGTGGGTGTCAGACGAGTTACAGTCGTGCGGATAGCCTCTGGTATTGCAGGCTTTTGATGGCTTTGCACTCTGGGCATCTGCACCCATACCTCGCATAGGCCCACAAAGTCCCATGGTGAATCTCTGTCCATCTGTTATGGCCGCCTCGGTGATCCCCGGCGGCTTTTGTCTTTTCCATGTGATGTCGTTTGCAGAGGAGCTGACACTTATCCAGTTCGGCTTTCAGGATGCCCCACGAGCGTCCCCAGTTCATCGAGACATCGAACCCCTTCGTAGAGGCGTCAACGTGATCAAATTGTAGGTCTTCAGCCACTCCGCACTTTTTGCACTCACCCCCAAGGTAAGCGAGCATCGCTTCTCTGCGGTTGTGGTAGTCAGTCGCAGTGGACACCATAGCCCATGATGCTACCACGAGCTGATCTTGAACGCGCTACCAACTGCGCCACATCTCGGCTCTCCCGGCAGGACTCGAACCTGCGATATCGCGATTAACAATCGCGCGCCTTGGCCAGCTTGGCTACGGGAGACCAGTGGACGAGGGCAGATTCGAACTGCCACAGCCGAAGCGACACATTTACAGTGTGCGGGGGTCAACCAATCCCCAGCTCGTCCATAATCTTCCCGTCAGGCTACCAGGTGCCCGTGTGTGCCCCACAGGGTTATGGCGAGCCCCACGAGGAAGAAGAACAGCACACAGCCACCACCGCTTCCGCCACCGGAACCACCGGAACCACTCGCGGGCCGCACAGGCGAACTGTCATGCCCACTCGGGTGCCGGGAGCCGATACCCGATGTCTGAACGGAATCACTGTGCTGCTCGTCAAAATCTCCCCCATGGTCGGGGGCGCCACGATGCCTGTCCCACATGCTCTCTCCTTCATTCATTCATGATCACAGAGCCGACGGCAGGATTCGAACCTGCGATCTCTGCATTACGAGTACAGTGCCTTACCAGCTTGGCTACGTCGGCGCTTGTCCCAGCCTACGGCATGAGTTCCCACCGGGAGCGGGCAAATGACTGCCGGGCGATGACGTACGTGCTGTGCATGACCTCGTCAGGGGCCTGCGGGGCGTCGGCGCTCTCCATGAAAACGTACCTGTCCCCGATGTACCGGACGATCCACACTCCTGCTGCCACCGAGTCGGCCTTGCGGACTCGCATGCCCACCGTGATGTCCTGTGCGCTGATCTCGTTCATTCGTTCCCTTTCATTGAAGACGCTCGTGGTGTGGGACCTGCCAGAGTCGAACTGGCGCGCTCCCGCTTTTCGGACGGGTGCTCTTCCATCTGAGCTAAAGCCCCTTGTGCACTGATTGTAGTGGAGCTACCGGGATTCGAACCCGGACTCGCGCGCGTGGTCCGGGGAAACGCGTGCACTCGTCTCCCACTCCTAGCCCCTGAGTCCCCGTGAGCGGAATCGAACCGCCGACTAACTCCTTATCAGGGAGGCCCTCTACCAGACTGAGGTACACGGGGCAGTTAGCCTACCACCCGGGCGCTAACAACACCCGGGTGGTAGAGAAACGGAGCACTGGATGTGCACCGCCGCGCACATCCGCATACTCCGCCGCCACCGGCGGGTGACTTGGGTTCCGTCGCGGCGTCTCCGCCGTCGTAGACCCCCGTGAGTCCAGCAGGGCTCGAACCTGCGACACGCGACTTAAGAGGACGCTGCTCTACCATCTGAGCTATGGACCCTGGCGGAGGGCCCCGGCATTACCATCCGGAGCCCCCCTGATGTGTTTCGAATGAACCGGATTTGAACCGGCGACCTTCGGATTTCAAGTCCGACGCGCTGCCTAGCTGCGCTACCATCCAGGATATCGCTCTTGCGCCTTGCACACTGGGATCGTTTTCTGTTTTAAACAGGACGCACTTACCGCTGGCGCTACCGGGGCCCGAGTGCCCCAGGCCGGATTCGAACCGGCGTCTTCCCGTCAGGTTTACGATCTCTTCGATCAAGGAGCGGGCGAGGTGTTTCAAGCTGGAGCGAGAAGTTCAAGCTGACCGCTGGCGGCTGCCTCTACCAGTTGGGCTACCCGGGCGGGGTGCCGGGCCTCTCCACGACGAGAGACCCGGCGGCGCGGCGTGCCGGACCAGTGGACGACACCGCGCGGAGCCCGGGGCAGGGATCGAACCTGCACCTGTACCGCTCATGCTTTATCTTGAATTTTCAACTTCAGCTTTTGCCCATTCAGGGCGCCCGGTCGCTCAAACCGGGATTCTGCTCCGCAGGGCATGCTCACCATGCCCTGCGGAAGTCTTTAAGGAATGTCACCGGCCGGTCCCACCCGGGCGGTACCCGCAAGGACCGCCTGAACTCCGGCCGGTGACACCCCAGCCTATTCAGCCAGGAGCCAGTCGAACAAGCCCTCGCCGATATGGGCCTGCGTGAATTCGAACTGGTTGGCCTTCTCGATTGCGGAACGCAGGGCATCCGCAAGCTTGTCTACACGGGTCAGGAGCTGGCGCTTGCGCACCGGCGTCACGGCGCCCGTCAGCCGGGTGGTCGTCCAGGTTCCGAGCGCCACATCCTCCTCGGCCACCTGGACCTGCGCCGGGTGCTCCTTGGTCGCCTCGTACAGGACGAAGGGCTTCCTGACGCGCTTGCTCCGGACGCTGTCCACGGGGGCCCCCCGCCAGAGCTCCGTGCCCTCGTCGTAGGTCCACTTGGTGTCCAGAGCGTGAACCTGGAGCCGCTCGACGCGGATCCGCAGGTCGGCCACCTGCTTGGACAGGAAGAGCAGGAACGGGACCGGCACGTCGGTGAGGACTGTCTCGCCGTCCACGACCACGTCGGCCCTCGCGACGGTGTTGGCGACGTCGCGGGTGTAGACGGCGTCGAAAAGCCTCGTCAGGAGGTCGGAGACCATCTTGAGGTCGCCGGGGACGGTCCTCTGGACGGCCTTGTCCTCGCCCGGGAGGCGCTCACCCTCGTCGTCCTTGGGCTCATAGGTCTTGGTGATCCCGTGGAAGAGGTCGGCTTTGGACAGGCCGTTGTCAATCTTGTTCAGGTCGGCGGCGGTCCGCTTCTTCAGCGGCTCGATCACCGCGACCAGCTGGTTGAGCTGTGCCATGGTTCCTCTCCTTCATTCTTTCGCCGTGTACCCTCGTTCGGATTCGAACCGAAAACATCCAGATCTTGAATCTGGCGCCTCTACCAATTGGACTACGAGGGCCCGTCCGACCGGCGATCAGGGATCAACCGGGCGGACTCCAAACTAACGGTTGCACCGCCGAGATGCCACCTTGATATCCCACACTGGGGGCGTTGGGATATCCGTGGATGCGGCAGGAATCGAACCTGCCAACTCACCGAGAACACATCGTGGGGGTTAATGCGTCCTGCAAGATGAGCGTCCCTGCATGCGGTGCAGCCAGACCATCCGTGAGGTTTCCCTCTGCTGGAAAACCTACCAGTCAGAGGGAGCCCTGTCCATCGAGTGTCATTCGTTTCACTGGGCGTTGGCGAAGTAGAAAAGCCCCAGCGTGAGCAGGCCAATGGAGGCGAGCATCGCGAAAAACACGATGGCTGCTGCGGTGATGACGGTCTTCACGCGGTCCCAGTTCCGCTGGGACCGCGTGCGCATCTGCGACCGCTCCCACTCCCGGCAATCCGGGCAGATCGTCTTATCCGCGCGAGCCGGTGTCACCTGGCTGCTCATGTCCATCGGGCGGTGCGTCCTCCGTGTCACATTCATTCGTTCTTCCCGTTTGCTATGCATATCGTATCACCCGCCAGGCCTTGCCCTCAGCTTTTTCCGCAGTTCACACAGGGAGGTGTCCGCGTGTGGTTGGGGGTGCGGCAGGAACCGCAGATCCAGCTCACGCGGAATCCTCCAGGAACCGCAGATCCAGCTCACGCGGAATCCTCCAGGGATGCAGCCCACTGCGCGAGGCGCTCGAAGTGCTCATCCTGGAGCCCTGTGCGGGGGCTGACCTGCATCAGCAAGAACGGTCCCGAATGGCGTCTGGCCGCGTAATCGTGGTCGTACGGGCCGACCTCGTCATCCACCCAGGCGAACGGACGGCCGCAGGCGTGGTCCACCAGCTCGGGGAGTTTCCAGTGCTGCAAGCCCATCGTCGTGCCCGGGTGGGCGAATGACAGCACCGGCAGAGGCGGGAGGCCGACGTGCGGGGCGATCCAGTCATTGGCCTCATGCTGCCAGGTGGTGGCCCAGATCAGCTTGTACGGCAGCGCGGTCAGGCGTGGACCATGTGCGGGGTTGAGCCAGACCCTCAGCGGCTTCTTGTAGGTGGTCACCCAGTCCGACCCGGTCTCGGTGGTCGGGTTCATGCGATGGGTGAAGTAGCCCTCGGGGCGCTGGCTTGCCTTCGCGGCGAAGGGGTTCAAAACCCCGTCTACGTCGAGGTACAGAAGCGGCTGCATGTCAGTCCTTTCTCGGTCCCCAGCAGCCGCCCTGGTCCTCGATCTGCTGAGCGATCCGGCGGGCCGCGTCCGCGTCGAACCGGCGGGGCTGCGCCACCATCTGTGTCCTGAGCGTGATCAAGTCATGCTGGATGATCTCGGCACGCAGTTTGTCACTGATCATTCGTTCACTTCCTTCATTCATCAATCCAGGTAAGCACGGCGAAGATGCCGGGGAAGACGATATACCAGACGGCTGCCATGCCGCAGGCAGCCGTGGTGCCCTTCGCTTCCTGTGTGAGCACGACAGCGAAGGGCACCACGGGGAATATGCTGAAGATGAAGACCAAGCCGAGGATGGCGCAGAACATTTCATATGTCCTGCGCCATCGGGTCAGGCGGAAGTCATCCACGGCCAGGTTCCGGCAGCCCCTCGTTCGAGCTGGAGGATCTGGCCGAACGTCGCGTCCGTCAAGCCGCCCAGGTCGAACCGTGCGGCCCCACCGGTCGGCATGGGTGACATCGTGTGCGCCTCGACATTGAAGAGGTACACCGGCCGGTTCGCCGGGACACACGTACCAACCGTCTCGGACCGCACGCGGCCGTTGCCGCAGCCCTGGCCGTCGGTGATGATGATTGCCCGGTCATGACCGTCGTACGCGGAGCGCAGCGAGTACTCGATCTGCGTACCCCAGCCGACGCTGTTGGTCGAGCCCTCCACCGCCTGAATCAGGCGGAGCAGGCTGCCGCCAGCCGTCACCGGGATCCGCGCCGCGTAATCGGCGTACTGGTACAGATCCACCCGGCCCGGGTTCTTCAGGGCGAGTGCCCCGCCGAACACCGCAGCGGCCGTGATCGCCGTGACCTTGGACTTAACCGACAGCGCGTTCGTCATCGAGTTGGACGTATCCACCAGGACCAGCGTCCTGCCCGGCAGCTCCGGGATGTTCGGCAGGCTGTAGCCGAGCGCGATCTCCAGAGCGTGCCCCCACCGCAGCGACGGCGCGTGCTTGTACGCGCTGTAGAAACGGAACGGCAGCTGGCGCGACGTGGCGACCGTCTCCGGGTTCACCAGGTTGGCCAGGACCGGCATGACCGCCTCATCCGAGACGCCCGATTCGTCGAAATTGCGCGCGTTGCGAATTTGTGCCATCACGCCCATCGACGGGATCATCGCGGACCAGAAGGCCGCCTTGTCGATGTTCTTACCGCCCAGGGACAGCGCCGCCTCCCAGGTCATCCCCGCGAGCCGAAGCGTCTCGGGGTTGGTGAGACCGCTGACGTCTCCATCAGCCACGGCCTGCCGCAGGGCGGCGTTCGCCGTGAGCGTCTTGAGTTCCGCCGGGATCTCGCCAGGACGGTTGTGGCGCCGGTCGATGAGGTGCTTGAACAGCACGCCCTGCCAGGAGATGGGCGCCCGGTAGGGCCGCGTGTCCACCTCTCCCAGCATGCGGACACCGGCAGGCTTCTTGGTCACGTGGTACCAGGAGCACTCGCACACATAAGGGCGCAACGCGGGCTTGCTCGGCAGATTCTTCGTCGCGGAATCCGCGTGATTCTGCGCGGCGATCTTGTCGTGGAAACGACGCTTCTTTGGTCGCGGGCACGTCTTGACGTCACGAATGATCACGCGCTCTGCCTGATCCGCGACGATCGAAGCGTCACGGGGCGCCGGGTGGCACAGCTCCAGCACATCAGCGAAGCGGACGCCGTGGCTGTCCGTGTCGTACTTCAGGACGGCCTTCCCGGTGTACAAACGCCGGACCGCGTCTCCGAGGCCACGCTTGACGCACTTCGGGATGGTCTTGCCGAAGCGGGCCAGCCAATACGCGAGGAACTCGCCCGGCTCATCGGCGCGCTGGCAGACGGCATCGACCAGGGCGCGGTTCGAGGCACCGATCCCCGCCGTCTCGCTGGTTCCGTGCTGACCAGTGGCCAGGCGGGCGTGGACGGCTTCGGCACCCAGCACGATGGGGGCGGTGCGCATGTTGCCATCGGAGCGCAGCCACCGCAGGAAGCCGAAGGTCCAGTCGAAGTCCTCGACCGCGAGCTTCCTGATCAGCTCGATCGCGCGGTCATCGCGCTGCTGGCCGGACTCGTAGAAGCTGGCCTCGCCACCCATGAAGCTGGATGTGGCCCGCAGGTAGATCTCGGTCTTGGCGGTGCGCTGCCAGCCGAGCGCGCCCTCGTGAGTGAAGCCGGTGGGCTGGTTGGCGGTCGCGAACACGCTGGTCGCGCGCATGGCCGGGGCCTGCGCCTGAATTCCCGGCACGTTGTACTTGGACACCGTTCATTCCTTTCGCACCAGTTAGGCTTGGTTGGCCTTGTCGAGGAGCTGGAGTGATTCGAACACTCTTCACGCGCTTATCGGGCGCGCATATCACCGGGTCGCGGAGGCGATCAGCCCTCCGCCAGCTCCATGACAACTCCGTAAGACGACAGCGTACCCGAGTTCAAGGAATGGCATCGGGTTACTTTTTTGCAGGAAGGAGCCGAGGCCTACGCACCGGGTACTGCTGCCGTCTCGTATCGCTAGCGGGGCTCGAACCCGCGATCTTCACCATGAGAAAGTGATGAGCTTTGCCGACAGCTCCATAGCGACATGACTGGGATACCAGGATTCGAACCTGGAGTCTTCTCGTCCAGAGCGAGACGGGTTGCCAGTTCCCCTATACCCCACTGCGAACCGATGGCGGGAATCGGACCCGCGCTTTGACGTTGGAAGCGTCACGGACTGCCATTATCCCACATCGGCTTGTAGCATCCCCGACCGGATTCGAACCGGCGCTATCGGATCGAAAGTCCGGTGTGCTGGGCCGCTACACAACGGGGACAGGTGAGTCATGCCCGAGATCGGATTGGAGACCGAATGCTCTACCAGTTGAGCTATCCGCCCTTGGGTGGGCGGACATGGGGTCGAACCACGAAGGAACGGTCTACCGGCACACCGGGCATGTCACGTTTTCAGTTGTGCATGTCAGAGATCAAGACTACGCGAGAAACGTAAGCGCTCTACCAGACTGAGCCACCTGCTGGCACTGCCAGCAGGACGGGATTTGAACCCGCGACCTCTCTATCCTCAATAGAAGTAGCTCGCATATGCACACCTGACACAATTCAGTTGTCTGAAAAACTGCCCGAGATCAAATCAATGTCGCGATTCGAGCGCTCTACCGCTGAGCTACAGAGGAGATTCTCCCCCGGCTGGATTCGAACCAGCGACCGCCTCATTAATAGTGAGAAGAACTCGACATTTTCGCACCGGGCATATTTTCAGTTGGTAGACCCCACCAGGATGAGCTGGTGGGATCCTTCGGTTCCTGCGGATTCCGTGGGCCGCTGGCACCGCTGTGCTTACGCTAGCAGGTCACTTCCTGTGGCGCCAGCACCTTCTGGAGGCTGTCCGGCAGCGGAGCTTGCGCGAGCGTGGTCACCCGTACGGCGCCCAGGGTCACCTTTGCCGACATCGCCGCCGGGAAGGCCACCGCGCGGTCGGAGGGGACGAAGGGCTGCGGGATGCGGGCGCAGGTGTGATGCGCCAGGTCATGCACGCTGCGCTGGTTCAGTTCGTTCGCCAGGCGGGCCCGTTCCAACTCGACAACGAGCTGGTGGTTCAGCTCGCGCAGCTCCTGAACCTCGGCGCGCAGGGCGAAGACTTCTTGGACAGCCTGGTTGCGTGTCTGGACCAGTTCGACCAGTTCAGCCATAGTGACCTCTCCGATGACGGGGGCGTCGGGGAGCGCGGCGGTGTTTCTGCGTACGCCGGTGCCGGATGGCAGCACCTTGGACAGGATGTACACAGCGATTTCACGCAGCCAGGACGTACGGGTCTCGTTCATGATGATTCCTTCATTCGTTTCGTTCACGGGAGTGCATTAACGGGAGCATCTCCTGCATATGCTGGCCATGGCAGCCCATGCACAGGTACATCGTGCTGGAGGGAGGATCCCGGTAAGCTCCGGGCGCACCGCACTGGTCGCACAGGGGCGACATCGCCTCTTCCCCCAATTCCCCGACACACTCCGGGCAAACGAGCCGTGGCATGCCGACCGTGTTGGAGATGTTGTAGCGGGAGGTGGTGCGGGACAGGCAGCGTTCGCAGCGCTGGCGGTGGCAGTCTTCGCACTCGCATGTCTCCATGCCGCACGCGTCATGGGCGCCCTCGAAGCAGGCTCTGCTGAGGGCTACGGACTCGTCCATGGCGGCGCCTTCCCAGGTCATTCCTCACGAGGATCCAACCTAGGAGGTATACCCGGGAGCGTCAATACTTATTGCTGGTTTTGGCCGGGAAGTTCACCGTGTTGCCCCCGCGCGGTGGTACGTAGCCCGCGTACCAGGCCTCGACCTCGTCGCGGGGGAAGCGCTTCGTCACCCGGCCGGACGGCGAGGTGACAGCCTCACCTTCGGGGAAGTCGTTCCGTGTGCGCTTGGTGTACCAGATGTACACCTGCTGACGACTGAGGGGGCGACACTGGGGATCCCGGTATTTCCTGGTCAGCCACCGGGCGATATCGGCGAATCCGCCGTACACCCTGACACCATCAGCCGGGATCCCCATTAGCGCTCCCCTTCGCTCATTCCAGTCGCGCAGCCGGGATTTGAACCCGGGTCTAAGGCTTATGAGGCCCCCGTGGTGACCGAACTCCACTACCGCGCTGGATCAGCATACGTGCACGTCACAGCGGTGTACAGGGAAATCGCCTTACGACTCGCTGTCAGGCTCTGGGGCAGTCTCCAGCTCGGGGATCCCCACCACAGGAGTGAGCGCCGCAGGCCTGGTCGCGAGGTCGGTCTCGTTCAGCAGCAGGCCGTTGTAGACCGCCCCGAGTTCCGCCTCCTTGCAGCAGACGGCAGCCAGGGCTGAACCGAGGGCGACCAGCGCCTTGGCGATGTCAGCGACGAAGACATCTCTGTCGCCCTCCCACGCGGCGCGCTGGACCTCCTCGGGGTCCTGCATGGACGGGATCACCAGGAAGGCGTCTTCCAGGGCCTTGTTCGCCTCCGTCAGCGCAACGAAGGCGAAGTCGGACATCTTCCCTGCGCGGCGCACCAGCTCGTGGTGGTCTACCTCACGGACGTCCCTGTCATGCTTGCGCTGCTCGGTGAGCCAGGTTCCGAAGGTCATCTTTCGTTCCTTTTCGTTCGTCGTTCAACGTGTGGTGCCCGCACCGTACAGCACGGCGCGGGCACCGGGTAAGACTAGAAGGGCAGATCCGGGGCGGCAGTAGCGCCGACCTTGACCACCTGCGGCTGCGGAGCTGCCACCGGCTGGGTGGCGACCGGCGCCATCGGGGAAGGAGCCGCACCACCGGCGGGCGCGAGCACCTTGGCCACCTTGTTGCGCTCCTCACCGTTCCAGATCTCCACACCGATCTCGATGCGGCAGGTCTTGCCGAGCAGATCGGCGGCGACCTTGGCGGTCGAAGGCGCGGTGGAGAAGTACGCGGCGTCCAGGCCCATCGCCTTCATCTCGCGGAAGAAGAAGCCGAGCGCGACCGCCGACTCCGGCGAGATCGTGAAGTTGTTCTTCTGCTTCCTGCCCATCGAGGGGCCGGAGGTGATCTCGTAGGTGACGGCGAACATGTCCTTGCCCTTGGCCGTGGTCTTGGCCTCGGCGGCGGACACCTTCACGTCGTACGTCCCGTTGGGGAGCAGGCTGAAGCCTGCGTCATCGGCTGCCTTCATCAGGTCATTCCAGTTGGCTGCGCCCATTACGCCACCTCTTCCTTGTCTGCCGCTGCGTCTTCTCCACGGATCATGGCGAGCATGTCCGTGACGTTCGGATTATCAATGTGCTCACCCAGACGGCCCCCGACGCGCTCACCCGACGCGTACTCCGGAGACGGACCGATGAACAGGCGCCGCACATATGCGCCGCTCTCCGTCTGTACGGGCGCCAGGTAGCCCAGCACATCAAAGAGATAGGGGAGGAACTCACGGAGCTGGCCCTGTACGAAGGGGACGAACGGGCCGTCACCGTTCCGCTGGTGTGTCATGGCGATAACCACTACAGCGTCCAGCGGGTTTGTCGGGTGCGTCGTGAGGTCTCGGAGTTTGCGCGCGAGGTCCCCCAATTGTCGGAGCAGGATACCCCATTTTTGCATATCCATTTGCGCGGTTCCGGCAATTCCGGAAACGGCCCGCTGCTGACCCTCGCTAATAGAATCCAGCACGACCGACTTGAATGGATGCTTACCCGAGTTCAGCCACTCGTATGCGCGAGTGATGTCATCGTATTCACGGATCGGCACGATTGCCGTGTCCCAGGTGCCGTCTGCCTCGGGTGGTGCGTAGCTCTTGGGATCCCAGACCACCTTGCGGCTGGGCGTGAAGCGGCTGCCCATCTCCACATCCAGGACGAGGCGCGGAGCGGGGGATGTGTCCGCACACGTGCTCTTCCCAGATTTCCCGGGGCCGTGTATCAAAATGGAAACTCCGAGGAATTCACTCATCTCCGGCGCCACCCTCTTCTGCCATCTTCCGAGATCGACCCTTCTCGGCGATATCACGCATGAATTTTTTGCGATCCTCAGGCGCTACTGAACTCCAGTAATCAACTTTGTGTGCACGCATCACGTCACCCCAGCCGTCGTAGGACCGGTGACACCGAATGCACATTGGTTGGTAATGCTCAAGTGGGTCAGTACCATCAGTTTCGTGGATCTGTGCCCACTCTGCCGCAGCAGATGTACAATCAGCGCAGGTGTGGTCCGCAGCTTTTCCTCGGGCCTGGTAGACAGCCTTATGCCGACTGTCATAACCCGGGCCGACGTACACTGCTCCACCATGCCGACCACAGGTGCACCCCGGCTCACACGGCTTTTGCGCAGCATGGGCAGCTTCCATCTTGGCGAGACGCAATTCAGGTGTGGTGGCCCCTTCCCAGCTCTTCCGTGCGGCAGCAACCATCTTTGCGCGGAATTCCGGGGTGTGCCGGACGCATACGCACCCGTCAGCACACTTCGGGCGCCCGTGCCTCTTACATGTGCAGCCTGGCTTACACGCCGCCATGAGCAACTCCGAAATTCTCCCTGACCTTGTCGATCATTTCGTTGCCATAGTACGCATAAGGGTCAGATCGGACAAAGTTCCCCTTGAGGGCGTCATCCGCCCGGCTGCCATCGTCGAAGAGCGGGCAGACGTTCTTGAAGGGGCATGCCCAGTCGCAGTGCATTCCCGGATTCGGGTACGCCACCTGGAGATGCGAGAGGCCCTCGTCCAGCGACGCGAGCACTCGGTTCATGTCCTGGAGCGTCCCGAGCAGCCGGGTGTGCATGCTGCGGTGGTCGGTGAGGTTGTAGCGGACCTCGATCTGCTCGTAGAACGGGCCGAGCGCCCTGGCCGTCCGCTTACTACGGAGCAGCATGAAGTACAGGCCGCCGTCCACACGCAACCACTCGGGGTTATCCTTGGTGAGCATGGTGAGCAGCAGCGAGTACATGCGCATCTGCTCATCCCGGGGCAGGCCGTTCGCCTTACCGAGAGTTCCGGTGGTCTTCCAGTCGCGGAACATCACCGCGCCGTCATTACGGCGGCGGACCAGCTGATCGAGCTTGCCGATGACGTTGACCACGTTGCCGTCGCGCGTATCGATGGGGACCGAGATCACGCGCTCGGTGGAGATGACCTCGTGGTCGGCGTCAATGCCCTCTTCGGCTGCCCACTCCAGGAATCCGGAGACCATGGTGAGCGCCCAGGCGCTTTCCTTCGCCAGCTCGTCCCCATACTCGGGACGCTCGGAAATCATCTGGGCGTAGATGAATTCCAGTGCGGCGACCGGGTCAATGTCATAGCCGTAGTACGCCTCCAGGGCGCAGTGCACCCGCGTTCCCAGGTCCGCAGCCGTCACCGGGTTCCGTGTTGCCGGATCGGCTGACCACTTCTGGACGTACTGCAAGTACCACTTGCGCCTGCACTGCTTGAAAACCGAGAGGGTCGAGTTCGACACGCTGAGGGTCACCGTGCCGCCTCCAACATGTCGCACGGCCCTGGACACACCCACTTGCCGATCAGCATGGTGCGGCCGACGACCTGCGAGGATTCCTCCGCGTCCACCCAGCGGGTTCCAGCATTCGTGCAGCGGAAGACCTGGCCGGTGACGACATCCTGAATGAGATGCTCACACTGGTCTTTGGCAGTGTCCACGGTGTTGGTCATTCGTCCACCTCGAAACTGCACGGCCCGTCGCATTCCCAGGTGTAGTAGAGGCGTGGGCAGTGGAACTCGCTGCAATCGCACACGTGCTCCACCCACTTGGCCCCTGGGTTGACGCAACGAGTGTCCACGTACGGTGTCATCTCAGACTGGGACTCCCAGTTCTGGCACTGCCGGACCGCAGGCGGGTGCATGCCGCTCACTGCGCCTCCACCAGGTGCCAGACCAGGTAGCCACGCGGGTCGATGGTCGTTCCCCAGTACAGGACATCGCCCTCGACGGGCTCACCCGTTCCATACACGCGGAAACGGCGTACGAGCGCCTGCGGACGTGCCCATGCCCAGAATTCGACCTTCCCCAGAGTGCGGCCAGCCACGTGCAGGAGTTCGTACCCCGCACCGGCTACCTCATGCCAGGCCCCGTCGACGGGGATCTCGAACCGGTGGATGGTCTCGCTCATTTGCCCCCCAGGAGTTTGCGCAGGGTGATCTCATCGCGGACGATCTCTTCCATGCGGAGCGACTTCTCCCCCAGCACCGCGAGCTTGTGTTCTTCCACCGTGCCGGGCGTGATCTGCTTGATGATGCGGATCGCGTCGTGCCGTTCGGAGCCGATCCGGTAGATCCGATCCTTCGCCTGGAGATTCTGCACCTGGCTCCAGCTCTCCTGCTGAAAGAGCATGGTGTTCGCCCGGGTCAGCGTGATGCCTTCCGCTCCGGCTCCGAGTGTCATGAGGACGACGCGGATCCGGCCTTCCTGGAATCGCTGTACAGCCTGCTGTCGTTCATACGTGGACTGCGCCCCCGTGATCAGACCGTGCGGAATCTTCAACTTCTCCAGCCGGGCGGCGCCCAGCTCAATCAATTGACGTGAGACGGCTGCGACGACAAGGGGTTCCTCGCCAAGTTCTTCGAGGAGGTCCACCATATCATCGACCTTGGAAGAAGGGGCGGTCAGCCGCACTTTTCCATTGTCATCGATTTCAGCCGACGCGGCGGCAAACTGCGCGAGGCGCGTCAATTGCGACAGGGGGTTCGGGGCGACCAGAAGCTCATTGAGATGGACAAGCATGTCCTTCTCCATCTGGTCGTACGCCTTCTTCTGCTTCGGCGTCATCGGCGTATGCCGGTACTGCACTGGGAGCACCGGTGGCAGATAGGGGAGAGCGGCTTCCTTGGGGACGCGGCGGATCAGGGGATCCACGATGGAGAAGAACTCATCCCGGTGGTGCGGGTTGATGCCGAGTACTTCCACGCCACCGAAGTAATTGACGGAGGTCTGGGCGAAGCGGCTCAGGAACTTCGACTTGGCGGGGAACCACTCGGGCTCGATCGCGTGGAGCAACGCCCACAGATCCCCGATGTTGTTCGCTACCGGTGTCCCGGTCATCCCGATGCGATTGTCCGCCGTGTGCATGACTGCCCAGATGGCCCGCGTTTGAGCAGTTCTGGGTTCCTTCCCCCGGTGGTGCTCGTCGCATACGACAGTCTTGAATCCGATGTCATTCAGTTCCTTGAGCGCCTTCTCCTTGTCAGTGAGGGCGATCGTTCCGTACCCGGCGAGCTTGGAGTGCAGGCGCACGGACTCATAGTTTATGACCGTGACGTCGGCGTGGTTTTCCAGCTGCTTCCGGCGTTTGTCCGCGCTGCCGTCGATCACCTGGACCGTGAACTCCGGCGCCCAGGTGGCCAGCTCCTCCTGCCAGGTCGCGAACTTCAGCGAGTTCGGGCAGACGATCAGTGCCGGGAAAACGTCCTCCTTGCGCGACGCCAGAAGCTGGAGGAAGCGGATGACGACACCACTTTTCCCGGTTCCGGGTGGATCGCACAGAAGCGCGTGCCGGTTGGTGTCCAGGAAGGCGACCGCGACGCGCTGGTAGGGGTAGAGATGCCGGTCCCGGCCTTCCTCGATCGCGTCAAGCTCCGGGAAAGGCTCTGACAGCTCCAGCTGGTCCCGCATGGTGGTCGCGGGCTGGATGCGGGTTCGGAAGGCGTCCCAGGACCAGGCGAAGAGGTTCTCCCCGACTTCCAGGCGGTCTCCGAACAGGCCCCGCAGCGTCAGGCACGATGCCCAGGACAACGGGGCGCTCCAGCGCTCGGCTTTGCGGTCGTAACGGGCGCCGGGGAGTTCCTGGACGAGGTGACGGTCATGGAATTCTGTCGTGATGACAATGCGATTGTCATCGATTTCGCAGAAGGGCACATCGTCTCCCCGCCGTGCCGTGTCATTCAATCCCTCAAACGATCAGGTGGGAAGCGTATCAGCAGGTCCGTCATCTGCGAAGAGAATCCGGTGGACCTCTTCAGGAAGGGCGCGCTGGCGGTGGTTTCTGAGCATGTCGGAAAGCAGATGACGGGACGCATCCGCTGAATGGCCGCCCTTTGTCATGCGATACCAGCCGAGCTTCTTCAACTTATTGACACTTCCGAGCTTGCGCATCCCCGAGGGAACCGCCGGGAGCTGCGTGAAGGCGTAGTCGTGGGCCAGCCACTCCACCATGCCCATCACGGCGTAGCTGTAGCGCGGGGTGCCCCGGCCCCGTCCCGCGTTCAGGTAGTCCTCACAGCCCACTGCGAGGTCCCAGGGGGGCAGAGAGGTCGCCAGGGCCCGCAGGCGCTCCCCCAGGCCGGTCAGGGACTCCTCGCCGCAACCGAAGTTCCTGGAGATGTAGTCGTAGAAGGCGTAGCCGGATACCAGGCCGGGGTCCACCCACATGACGAACTGCGGCGGGCGGGGCGGAGTTGTCACTCGGGCTTCCGCAGGGGTATCCCGGCGATCATTGCTCGTATGTCCGCCTCCCAGTAACGGCGGCGGCCATTCGGCAGGGCGGCGTACGGCACCTTCCCGGCGTTCACCCACCTGTGCAGCGTGTCAATTGACACCCCGAACATCTCCACGATTTCCCTGGTGGTCAGCAGACCGCTTTCATACATCTCATTGCGGAGACTTGGTTGTGCACCCGCAACTGGCAGGGGATGCTCCGCATCTACTGGGCGCTCATCTGGCACTGCCCTCGCCGCCCCTCGCTGTTACGTCTTCATCCACCGCTCGGGGAGGATCGACCC
>ERZ1292632.383-Hain-H43-01um-R2-383-length-46283-cov-6_pt2 | contig 16909 bp, 29 predicted proteins | sample MGYA00564407_ERZ1292632 | MGnify/ENA primary metagenome ERZ1292632 (study PRJEB36523, sample SAMEA6512637) | groundwater metagenome | collected 2019-01-08 | study: AquaDiva: Metagenomics assemblies of 32 groundwater samples | reverse complement strand
ATATTCTTAGTACCCCTAAACCATTTACCACAACCCATACATTGGTAACGAGAATACTTACAATTGTGTGTATAATATGAGCCCCTGCTTTGGTAGTGATTACCACCACAGTTAGGACATACTAAAGCTTCTGCATGTAGAGAATGATTAGGATGATTTTTAATCCAAGGTTTCAATTTACCGTAAACTTTTTCAAGAAGAGTAACATCACCTTTGTTATACTCTTCCATCTTCTTCCAAGCTTCGGGATTGCCTGCCATACATTTAATCCACAATTCAAAACCTTCATGTTGTACTTTCTTACCTAAACCAAGAAACTCTGCTACGTGGTCTAGTTTATTAGAAGCAAACTTAAAGGTATTACGTGCTACAGTAAGTAAATCAATCTGTTTATATGGTGCTGGAGGAGGTAAGCCGTACTGAACAAATTCCCTATTCAGAAGAGGAATATCAAATCGTTTACCATTATAATGAATAACTGCATCTGCTTCATTTAAAAGCGAATGAATGCCTTTAAGCATTTCTTCAGGAACATTATTATGTACAGAATCAAATTTAATATCATCAGAACCTAACCATTTTGCTGACCAACAAAGAACATAACCTGTCTCTACTAAGCGAGCTAGAGGAATGTTCTCTTTAAACAATCCCCATACATACGCCGTATTTGGTGCTGTTTCAATGTCCAAAAGTAATATTTTTATGATTTTTTCCTTTTAATTTTTTCTATTTTCGTCTTAATTAAGTGACAATTTTTACAGAGAATCTGTAAGTTTTTTTTATCACAAAAAAGACGTTTGATAAATACTTCCCAATTAACAAATCCAACAACAGGGTCTACAACAGGGTCTATATGATCTACTTGTACATTCTTAGCTGTATAGGCTTTCTTACATTTGTTGCATCTATAAAATGATGCAATCTTCCCTGATGCTGGATTCTTCTTCTTTTCAATAAAAGCTTCTTTAAGTGTTTCATACTTGGGTGGGTAACGCCTAAATCCTGCCCTTATAGTAGATGTTATAAAGCTCTTAAGTCTACCTGCTGTCCATTCTTTACTTACTGCCATAATGTTTATGATACTCCGGGTCTTTATACATTATCTTTTACCCATTCTCGGTCTATATAAGTTTCATGTTCTTTTCTCATTATCCATAAACAAGTTAAATTTTTAATAAGTCTATCTTTAGAATCATATAAACTTAATACTGTATCATATAATTCCTTCTCAGTAGTAAGAGTATCTAAATATTTAGATGCCTTTATAGGTCCTATTTTGTTTACCCCTACAATATTATCGCTTGTATCTCCTACTAAAGCTTGTTTATATATAGATTTTAAACCATCTAATACTGATACTTCTTTATATACCCTTGTTATAAAATTAAAATGATGTCCGGGAATTTGTAGAAGGTCTTTGTCTATTGTATATATGACCGTCTCTTCTGTTTGATTAATACCCAAAGCATCATCTGCTTCATAACCATCTGTAACTATAGCCCCAAATTCATCTTTTAAATATTGTTGACAAGCTTCTAAGTGTATTGGTTTAGGTTTATCTTTTCGATTAGCTTTATATTCTGGATTTACTTTATATCTAAAATTATTCTCGCCACCTAAAAAAGTAAGATGAGAGTCTTCCATTGAAAGAATGTCCCTCATCATTACATCAACACGCATAATAGCTACATCTACAGGCTCAAGAGAGATAATTCCACCTATCTTATCCCTCTTTTCACAACTTACAGCATTCCTGAAACAGACTATATCCCCATCGACCAAGCCAGTCACTCTTAATCTCCACAACAAGAAGGACAATCAGGCCATAATTCTGCTTGTCGTGTTTCTAAATGGCCCGGAGGATAGTATTCAACAGATTGTGGTGTCCTTTTTTTACCAAAAATCCTATCATGTCCTTCTTCATACTCAGGAGTTGTAGGCTTAGAAACAAGCCTAGCTCCTGTAACGTCATTAGTACCCATTAAATAACATCCTTAGAATCATCCTTCATACTAAGAGGCATTCCGTCATCAAAGTCTGCACCAAATACAGAAGCTTCAAATTCTTTTGCTGTTTTAAGAATATCTCCAAGAGTATAGTTTTTATTATTATGATTTAAAAACTCTATGGCATGTCCAATAGTAGATTGCCTTACAATATAAATCTGCTTCTTTGCCCTTTCTTCTGGTGTTTCATATGTACTCTTTGGTGCTGTATAAGGAGTTGGTTTAGCTCCTGTTGCGACTGGTTGTGAAGGTGCTGGAGGAGCTTCTGAAGAAACAGATTTAATATTCCAAAAATCATTCTCCTTTTCCATTTCCATTACAAACCCTTGACCGGGTACAAGATTAGCAAGTTGTGTCTTTAATACAGAATTGAATTTAAAAACATTGTTATGCATACCTTTTTCTTTTAAAGCGCCAGCTTCATCTCGATAACTAAAACGTGCCCCTTGATAGGAGCCACCACCATTTTTAGCTACTGCTACATCGAATTCTACTGAAATTACCGTCCCTCGTACTTGCATTTATTACTCCTTTATTAAATTATACAATTATTATACACTATTTAAACTATGTGTCAAGTGATTTTTGAACATTTACATTTAGTACAAAACCACCTTACACTTGTTAATGTTTGTCCATCAAAAATCCAATTATGTTTGCACATCTTTTATAGAAACCTCATATTTTATAGAAGCAACCTCAATAGGTATAGTTAATTTGTTTGCTCCCATACGAAGTAGATGTAGTACTAATTCTGTAGCTATATATTTTCCTAATATTAATTCTTCATTTATTTCTTTACACATTTATTGCACCTCAATATCAAAAGGGTCAACAATAGGTCCATGTGACCAATCTCCATTCCATAAACCCATTCTAACTAATTGCATCCCTTTTGCCCATGTAGGGAAACCAAATCTATATTGCTTCTCCCCCTTAAATCTCCAATAACAACACTCATTAACTCTCATTTTATACCTCCTCTAAGTCATACATATTACTACCTACCTTTACTTCTACAGACATTGGTAATGTAAATTTTATACCAAATAATCGTTCAAAGTTAATAGGTATATCTCTAAACACTTCATGAAATATCTTAACTACCTTATCAATTTCAGAAGCGAGAATATCTGCAACAATACTATCATGTACGGTATTAACTAATATCCCTTGTATGTTTTCTTTCTTAAACCTTTTGGCAAAAGAAACACGAGCAATTGACATTAAATCCGCACCTAAACCTTGCACTGGATAGTTCTTTATAATTGTTTCAGGAGCTTCTAGTTCTCCCTTGTAGTTTCTTTTTAATTCAAAATTATAACGTCTTCCAGTAGGCATAGTAAGAAATCCATTTTGCATTGCTTCTTGAACTATCTGTTTATGCCATTGTGCAAAGCCATAATATTTCTTATAGAATGCATCAATTACTTTTTTCCAGAAATGAACTGAAGTAGACACATCCATAAAGTCGGGGTCATGTGCATAAGAAAAAGCACTACCCCCATACATTAAACGAAACACAAACTTCTTTGCTATCAAACGGGAAGGAAGACCAAAAGCATCTTGATTTAATGTGTGTTGGTCTACCTTATCCCATATTTCTTTAAATGCTACTCTATCATTTGATAGAAATGTACCTGCTACCCATTCTAACGCTTTTTGCGTCGCCATTTATAATCATAATGGTTAGTTACCTCCTTCTTGTGGATTAGTAGCCTCAAGTTCTTGTTTTTGAAATTGTAATAGTACATCATAAATTTTATCTGTAGGAAAATCTTCATCCAACCAGTTCTTATTTAAATATCTGTCTATTCTATCCATTTGTGACATTGCTTCTATTGATAATTTAATCATATATTGTCTCCATAAACTTTTTAGTTATTTAGATACAAAGTTTTCTCTCTTCTTTATTCATAAATACCTTGATTCCATAAATAATTTTGTGACAACATCGGCATTTTGTAAATTTGGTTTACTAGAAGATGTTCTCCCTGTTATTGCTACACATTGATTAATTGTTCCATGTAAGACATCCTTCTCCCAATTCATTTTATCAATTAATTTACTGTATCCTTGTAAATAAGTACCTCTTAGTTTATCTAATTCAGAATATTTAGTGAGTAAATCTACAACTTTCTTAGCTGTCTTATTTAATTTTAAAGTTCTAAGTACAGTGTCATTTACTAACCAATATCCTTCTTTATCTCTTTCTGTTCCTTTTATTGGTTCTACAAGTCGTGGTAGTGTATATTCTTTGTCTACTTTTTTATACCTTACTTGCCCTACCTTTTCGCCTGTCTTAAAGACTCCAATAGGAAATCTAACACTATCCACAATATTCCCACCATACAGAAGACAAGAAACATCGTCATTAGAGTTGGGATTAAAAGGGATACCGCCAACAAAATCAGAAAGCTGTTTATTAATTGCAACAATTTCAATTTCAATTTCTTCTGCTTTCTTTAGTGCTTTTTCTGTATTAAACTTAACACCATTCCACTCCATTTCTTGTAACACAAGTAAATCAGCACACTGGAGTTTAAAAAGATTGAAGCGATTATTATTTTTAAATTGTTCATATTGTTTTTCATACACCTGTTGAGTTAAAACTAAGTCTTGAGTAAGGTAATCAGAGAGTATTTCCCTAGGAATTGCATCTGTGTCTATATCTTTGTCCCAATACTCAGTCTTAACTATATCGAGTTTCTTATTAAACCCATATTTAATTGCTGCATCATCTAAGCTATTGTAAGGATTCTCTTGACATTCTAAAATGAATTCAGCAAGTTGTACATCCCAAACCCTAACATTAGAAATATCAATACCAATATTCTTTAACCAAGATAGGTCAAATTTAATATTAAATCCTACAATTATATCTGCTGCTAATATATATTCTTGGATAGCAGTAAAGTCTTCTTTATAAAATATTACTTCTTCACAAGTAGTAAATTTTAATCCTACACATACACACTTATTAGTTAAATCAAAAGGATTACCTTTATTAGAAATAGTTGTTTCAACGTCAAGAATTAAGATATTCATTCTCTATTTTATCTGCTAATTTATATCTAAAATCTTCTTTTGGGTACTCCCCCAGAATTATCTCACATAGTTTTAGTATATGTTCTCTTACATCTGAATAAACTACCCAATCTCCTGTAGATTCAGGGTACATTTCTCCGTCCATACCATTATAAAATCTATTCATTTTGACCTCTTTTTAATCTCCTCAAAATCTACAGGAGTATAATTAGTATGTTCTACACAAATATTAATATATTTAGGGTCATCTAATTTATTCTCATGTAAGTGTCCATGAATATTATAATCCCATCTATCTAAACTATAAGGATGAATAGGTACATGACTAAGAACATATTTATCTAGTACATGAGTTGCTCGTACATCCTTAAAGATTTGCATATATTGACTAAGTTTAAAGTTATCGTGATTACCTTTAATAAGAACTTTAGTTCCATTAAGAGCATCAAAGATATGTTTAAGATATTCAAAGTTTTTAAATCCTACATCACCAAGATGATATACTTTATCGTCTGGTTCTACTACAGAGTTCCATCGTTTAATAAGTTCTAAATCATGGTCTTTAATGTCTTTAAATCCCGGACGTAGTAAACTACCATCCTTTTTAAGGAAAGTAAGAATGTTCCCATGTCCGAAATGTGTATCACTTGTTAGAAATGTTTTACTCACTATTCCTCCTTATAAAATAGATGTTGTCCGCATTCGGTCTTAAATTCTAACTTATTAAAATCCCATTTTGGAGGTGAGATGTAAGAAGCATAATAGTGTGTAGCACCTTTTGTAAGATCATTAACATCATTATTAAGTACTAACTTAGCTATCATTTTTAAATCATTCCATCGCTCACCTTTAATAGGAAAGTACTGAGGCAATAATTTACCATTTTTATCTAAGGCATTATTTGTCCAAGAGAATTGTTTAGGTTCAAATACAGTAGAGCATATATCAAGTTTACGCTGTTCAGACCTTGTCTTAGTTACAAATGCCACTGCAAATTGACATTCAAGAGGCTCAAATGCAGCTTCATGATATAAATTTAATGCAAGACAACTTATTGCTAATAAAGATGTAGGCATTTATCCTCCCAACTCATAATATCTAGCAAACTCAGGTTTAATTACCACCTCCATTTTACCATGTCTTAATTTTGGGTCAGAATCTTCATCACCACTTAACTTATTCTTGGATAAGTGAAGATAACGAATATGCTCAAGCCCAATATCATGTACAGCACCAATACCCAAAATCCAGTCAGCTTCTGCTTGCTTAGACGTTTTAGCATTGGCAACATTTGACATATCCAGCCATTTTTTACCTTCTCCAGTGACATCACTTTGACATACTCCTATAATAGGGGCATGTATTTTAGCAAGTTCTCTAGCCCAAATATATATTGCCCCAAGACGTAAATCTTCTCTATCTGCATCAAACCCTTTAATCTTATCAATTTGGTCAAAGATTATTAAACTAGGTTTGAATTCTTTACAAATGGATTCAATTTGTCTTTTGTGTGTCGATGCACTATCAAAGATTTTAATTCGTCCACTTGTTCTCTTTATAAACTCAGCATAAGATTTTGGTCTATCTTGATAAAGTTTAGTTAGGTCACAACCTAATGCTGCTTGGTAACATCTTACTTTTACTTTGTTTCCTTGTTCTTCGTTGTTAAACCAAAGAATAGGGTTCTCGGTTTGTGAAGCCATATGAGTAACTTCAGATGCCAGAAAAGTAGTTTTTCCTGTTTCAGGTCTTGCGAATAGAAAGCCGAAGTCACCCTTCCTGAGGCTTCCGAGCATCTTATTGAGTGTAGGTAACCTCCAACGTAGTCCAGACTTATGTATGGTTTCATTGTATAACTCCTCTAAATCATCAGTAACAAACTTAACATCATCAATCTTCTCTCTGTCTTCTAGTCTAGAATAGAAATCTAGTATGCTAGACAGGGGCTTCCTGCCCTCGGCAACGTCTATAGATAGCAGCGCAAGGGAATGTGCTTGTGAACGCTCTACAAGAGTGTTTACAGCTTCTTTAAGAACATCATCACCAATATTAGAATGTTCAATCTGACCGACCATGTCTCTGTAGTCAGACCATTTACTCAGAACACTAAGACGATACTCTTCAAAGGTAATATCTCTTTTGTAAGTTTCTACTAAAGAATCTAAAGTTTCATATAAATTATATAATTCTTTATCATCTTTTTTAATTTTAATATATTGACGATATTTGTTGTATATATTTATATTTAATAATTGTTTTATTACATACAATTCAATAATTATATTCTCCTTTATTTATTATATATATATATATATATATTATAATATATATTAATATATCAGGTTTTTACTTCCTTGTCAAGAACTATTTTCCAATAGCATTTAGTTCTCTCTGCATATACTACAAATCCTTCAGGTTTCATATAATTTTTTACTGCTACAGACCCAAACTCTTTGAATTCATTTGTTATTTCCTGCTTCCAGTTTGTATTTTCATATTCTTCTTGATTAAGAGTAATAACTAAAGGAACATTGTAACATATCTCAGAGTGTTTTGTAGGATTAAATAAACTAAATCGTTTATGATCTAATCCATAACCTCTATTAATTCCTTGACCCCACCACTCACCAAAATGATAACCTTCTCCTAAATCTTGAATAAGTTGTTCTGCATTATCTTGTACCCATTTAGCAAACCCATAATTGTCATCTTCTGGTGTGATTAAACGTGTACGGGATTGAGCATAAACTGTACGAATACCTACATCAGTTCCATTTATATTATCTTTGTATAGACATCCTACTTTTATTTCTCCAGAATAATCTATAATTATACAAGCATTAGTCCCATCAATCTTTTCAGTAATATAATAGACTTCATTTTCAAGTCTAGGAATTTTAGGCCATTTTTTAAACATATATTTTCTCCACTTCCGTCCAAGCAGCAAAATGTATTACCTTCTTGTCAGATTCTCTTGTACAATATGAATACATTCCATCAATATGATGTAATTTATATATTACTTTCTCTTCATCACCATTAATTGTAAAATAAGTAAATCTATCTAGTTCATATAGTTTCATGTTATTTATCCTCAAAAAGTAAAGGATAAATAAATGTACCAAAAAACATACCACAAAAGAATACAAGAATACACCATATTGTACATTCATTCATTTTACAATCTCCTTTTTAGTTGTTGTAACATTTTCTTTCTTCCACTCTTTATATACTTTACTATGAATGGATATATTATTTTTATTTTCTATATATTCTCCAAAAGAATCATAATTCATAAATAGAAACATTTTTCCTTCAATTCCTTTTTTAAATGGTCTAGAATCCTCTAATACTTTGTTATTTAAGGGTTTCTCTAGAATTTCTTTCGTACATTTACCTAATGAGCCTATAATCCAATGATTAGTATTATTAATTAAAGATACATTTGAATACAATCTTATAATTCCTAGGGGAGATAGAGGATACTTTTTAGTACCTAAAGCAGCAATTTCTTTAACAAAGTTAGGAAATTCATCAATAGCTCTAAATAATGTAAAGGCTAGAAAAACACCTACATTCTTTTCTTCACATGAAAAACACATTTCCTTTTTTTCTACTAATTTTTTTGGTTCTCTAATCCAAGGTTCAAATTCAGGAATAGTACGTAAGAAAAGAAGATATTTATAAATTTCTGTATTAGTTACTTCTAATTCTTTTGGTAGTACATAAGTGATGTAATCACCTTTAATATGAGGAGCATCAAAACAGTATGAGAAACAAGCTTTTCCTATGTTTTTATGAGTTCTCTCATATGGTTCATTACCAAAATAATAATCAATGTTATTTGTCATTTTAAAATTTCCTTAATTTCTTCATAATTTATTCCTTTATTTATCTTTTACTAACTTTTCAATATAGTCTGCAAGAAGCCTTAGTTCTTGTGGAGTAGCATCACACTTAATTCTATTTGCTCTCATAGAAATAATTTGTATATTGCCTTTAATATATCCTAATACAGGGTCTATTTTATCTATAGATGGAGAGGTATTCCAATCTAACCCTCTGGATTCTAATTTTATATTTAGAATAGGACAATATTCGGGGATAATTATATCAGATACATCTAAATTAAATGGAGTACCTGTTTTATTACATCTAGTTTTAGTTCTACTATATATTGATTTTTCAGGATAAGTTTCTCTCCATTTAAGTTGGGCATCTAATTTCTTTTGTTTCTTTATTGGGTCTTTATAATCCTCTAATGACCTAAGTCTCTGTACCTCTCTTAGACGCTCTTTATGTCTATGATAATACTCTTTATTAATTTCATTTTTAACTTCTCTAATTTTACTTGTAATAATAATCTCCTTAAATAAGGTATATATTATACACTATCCGAAGGAAATAGTCAAGATATATTTAGGATTTCTTTTATACAAGAATATGAGTTTTCTTTTGGATCAAGTTTAGTTATAATAGTATTACAAGAAAGACCACATAATTGCCCCAATTTTGCCTCTCTAACAGCCTCTTTGGCCTTATCATAATCAAGCCATATCCTCACCTCAACTTCGTCTTTATAAAGGCTATAAAGACGTTTAAATCGTTCTCGTCCTACTACACATCCATACAAAGGCATAGCCATAACACCACATTTACTCACTTTTAATGCACTAATTACATCTTCAGTTAGAATTAATATATTACCTTTTCCTAATATATTAAAGCAATCTTTTAAATTACCTCGGCCAAACCATTTTGGAATTGTTTTGTGTGTTAATGGTGTTTTATTTAAACTAAATGACCGTCCTTGCCAAGCCAATAAAACTCCATTAGCATATATTGGAAATATAAGTCTTTGATAGCTATCACTCCACATAACATTATGATTTAAAAGGTCATTTTTTGTAAGTTCATATTGTCTAATCCAATCTAAAGCACGTTCTGGATAAGAAATATTACAGTCTGCTGGAAGAAATACAGTATTTAAATCATTGGTGTGTACTTCTTCTCGACTTTTATTTCTGAAACTATCAGTTCCATCAGGGAATGAAGTATATTTACAGCTGTAACAGTATTTATGACCATCTGAATAAACCGATAAATTATCTTGGGCATTGTCTTTTCCTTTCTTTTTACATTCTGGACATTGTTCTTGACGTAGAACAAATGATTCATTCATCTATAAGCTCCTTTTCAACATTAGTATCTTCATCATGTTCAAACTCAGCCCTATCTACTACAACTGCAATTTTGTCAAGACCAACCTCTTTAAAACATCTATTACACAAGTCAGGATAAAACACCTTACCTGTCTTTTGTACTATTTTTCTTGTTGCTTCATAATTATTTAAATTACAATCACAAGACACACAACGTCCCATATTATTTTCCTATTAAAATATTATACATTTCTTTATTTCTAAGTGTTATAATTGAATAAAATCCACTATTTTCATGTACAGCATCCATATTAATTCCATAAGATTCTTCAAATTCTGTTGTTATTTTACTTAATAGTTTATCTTCTTTGTCTTTAGTTAATACTTTAGTATAACTTATTTCAGGATGTTGTATATATTTAATTGTTTTATAGGAGAACAATTTTATATAAAATGTGTATAAACTTATTTTCCATATATTAGATTGCCATGCCTTGTCTGCTTCTAAAACAATACAAAGAGGGTCTTCTGTCTCTAAAATCACTGATTGTATTGTATTTGCTTCTAATTCTTTTGCTACTAATTTCTGATAATTATTCGTAAAATTATCTTTAGTTTCTATATCAGGGAAGGCTATTGACAGTCTTAGACAGTCATCATCAAAAGGATTTTTAGCAAATGAATAATTAAATTTCCAAATACTTACTTTTTCTCCTCTTGCTTTACTCCAAATACAATCACCTAGAAAATCCCTACATTTTACTTCACTGTGTATTTGTGTATATTTATTTTCTATTTTTTTCACAAAAGCAAACTTAATTTCAATTGCCTGAAAAATTTCAGCCAAATTTGTTGACTTAAATTTAGTTAATTTTATCATATTATTTAATCTCTTGTTTAAGAATATTAACCAGCTTTTTTGCTGTATAGGGAAACAAGATTGGACCTGAATTTACTTCCAATAGTGTCAGCTTACCTTTATTATCCCTCAGTACATCTGCCCCACACCAATCAAGACCTACACGATTGTACACTTCTTTTGCTAAAGATACAAGCTGTGGATTATCTTCAGCACCTTTGAATAAAACAAATTGAAAGTGACCGTCTATTTGTTTCTTATCATAGATAGATATTACTGTATCTTTCCATAAGTATACACGAAATTCATTTGTATGCTCTACATACTTTGTCCAGAAAATTGCTGGAGTATTATTGAGAGTTTTTAAATCTTCACAATAAACAAGACCATCTCCATTACTACCATCAAGCTCATTACGAGCAACAACACAGTCATTATTTTTTAACCACTGTGTTGCTTCTTTAATGTCTTGTGTAAAATCCACAGTAAGACCTGAACCTTTAAAAGCGTTAAGAAACTTTAATTTATCTATTGCAATTTCTACATTCTTTGTCTTGTTAAAGACAGTATTAGCTTTTATCTTACGAGAAAAGCCATATTTAAATGTGTACTTATATTGACTGAAATCCCTATTACCTGTTTCGTAAGGATTCTCATATTTTGCATCTAACATTTCTGCTAAAAAACGAGCAGACTCACAACTTACATTTGGGCTTAATACAATAAACTCTTTCATTTATTTCTCCTAATGAACAACTGAATTAGTTTGTGCTACACAATGAGGGCAAATGATATAATCTGTAGCTACATTACCTGTATCAAATACCTCACCCTCATCTTTTGGATAGTCTTTACCACACCAATCACATACTGCTGTGTCTTTTTCTTTTTCAACAAGTTCTTTATGTTTTTCAACGGAAAGAACCTCTTTAACATCACTTACAACGTAGGTTGTAATTCCATTATAGAAATTTGAAAGACTTACTTTTCCTACTAAAGGTTTCAAAGCTAATTTTAACAGTTGTTCTTCTGTACCAAATACTTTCAGCTTATTTTTACCTTCTTTTATTGCTGTCCCTTTAAAGAAGGCATCTCCCTCTAACCATAAAAGTTTATGTGACCTTCTTACAACTCCACCCATAAATCGAATGGTTTCTCCAAAGGCATAGTTATCACCAAAAGTCAACTTTAAATTTTCTTTTGCTTTTTTCTTATAAAATTCGTTTATTTGAGTATCATAATCCTCTTGCTCTTCTTGCATAAAATCCCTATGCCCCCCGTGATTCTTAAAAGGAAGTGTATAAGGGACAAATAAATCTACCTTTTCTTCTGTATATTCACGCATCATAGGTAGATTAAATTTATAAACAGTTCCTACTTTAATTGCTTCAGATTTGATAATCTGATTTTTATTTCTTTCAATTATCCACTTACCCATATTTTCTTCTGAAACAAGTACAAACATAGAAGAAGTCTCAATTAAAAAAAGAGGGCGTTCAATATTTCTACATACAAACAAACTACGTTCTTTTGCATCAAACCAAATTAGAGCAAAAGCACCATCAATCTTCTTGAGGACTTCTTTATACCCTTCCTTAGCTATGCCATAACAAATAGCATGACTATCTACGTCCACCTTGTTAGAAAAATCTTTCTGATTAAAGATTGTACCATTATGAACTAATGTAATATGGTCTTCACGAAAAGGGTGAGTACATTCATTATTAATTTTTCCTTTGGTTGCTGAACGGTTATGACCGACTACAAAGTTAGATTCATTGTATAAGATTTTACAAGATTCTTCATATAAAGGAGAACGAATAAATGTAGATGCTGGTACAGCATGTTTAAGTGTTCTTGTGTGGGCAGCTCCTTTCTTTGAGTTATAAAAAATACCTGTGCCATCACTACCACGAACTTCATCTGCAAAAAGAATTTGAGTAAAGATTTCAATATCTTTCTGTAAAAACGCTCGATTATGTTTTTGTATAACAGCAACCAAACCACACATATAAATCCTTTCTATCTTACGTTAGTTAATTCAAGAACTTCTTCTTTCTTTGATTTTTCCATATATATTACAGATTTACTAAAAGCAATACCATCTTCAACATCCTCTTTAAATGTTTTTTGATTTAATATAGAACCACCATATTCTTTAAACACCATAGAAGTTAAGAACACATAAGAAGAATCTGCATTCATTACATCAAGCATTTTAATTAGTTCTACATATTTAATTTTTTTAGCTGAAATCTTTAAAGACACAATAAGATTAATCCATTTAATAATTCTTGGAATACTTATTGTACCTTCCATGTGCCTAAACTCCACTGTACCAAGCTTATGACTTTCTCCACCCCAAATAGGGCTAATGTTTAAACCAAAATATTTATACCATTCAGCATCATCAATGTTTTGTTTATCTAGATAATAGAATAGCTTTTCAACAATATTTGGATTGAATCTCAAAGGAACACAAAAATTGCTCAACCACCTATCACCTGTGATTCTATATAAACTTCTTTCAAAAATCATATACAGAACAATAAAGGTTTTTAATTCTTCGATAGTAAAATCCCTTGCATTTATATGTACATGTACAGAGCATCTTGATGTAGCATCATAATGCTCTAATGAATTAAGAAGTCTTTCCATTTCTATTTCTAAGTACTTGAATTGAATAGGTATTGTAACAAACTCAACACCTGCAATTTTTAAACTGCCGTCATCAAGTGTTTTCCATGTCCCCGGCGCACGACCGTTAATTATTACCCTCTCAAGTTCAATCTCAACCCCAACAAAGGTTGTATCTGCCCTACAAGGAATTTTTCCTGTAAGTCCTGTATATTTAGACAAGCCTTGATACTTATAAATGTCAGACATTTTACACAAAGAAATGTCTTTTGATAGTGGTTTTTTATCTTTAATACCTAATAATTTCTTTGCTTGAGGAGTTAATTTAAGCATATATGCTTCAAGCTTTTGAAAATAAATTTCATAGTCTTTATTATAAGTAATAAAAGAGGCATAATCCATTTTTCTTGGGGCAAGCTGCATAAAAGGAAACATTTGTAATAGTTGGTTTTCAAAGTCTGTTAAAGGTCTAATAGGCATATTTTATCCAATCCTTAAGTTCTTGTTTGAAGTTTAAATTTGTACATACTACTTCTTGTGCATTTTTAATATAACCTATGCACCTAGTTAGATAATATATCTGTTTGTCTGAGTCAACATACAGAATATACCGCTTACTTTTTGATATATTGAGAATTGTTTTAGAATCTTTTTTACAATTTACACATAAAAATGAGTAATTATTTGTAGTAAAACTCTTATGCCATTGTTTTTTTGGAAGTCTTGTTAGAAAAACAAAACCACCTTTCTCTAAAGGATAAATACCAGTTTCAGGTAAAAACACCTTTATAGTACTTACTTTCATTCTCTTTAATACTCTATGTTCTAAATCTTCAACAATGACCGTCCCTGTTCCTTCACCTATTTCTTTGAGGTACACAAGTTCATCATTAATAAATATATATGTATCTATTAGTTTTTTATTAGCCTCAACAAAAGGTTCATCCAAATCCATTATTTCTTGTAAACATTTTTTTAACATCCTATCTCTCCACCAATGTATTAGTTCTTGTTTAAAACCCAATAGGTTAGGCAACATTTACAGCCATATGTTGCTTAAGGAGTTCATCAAGATTAGTCTTACTAAAATGATATGTAGATATTGCTTTCTTTACAGGTTTAACATATTTTTCTTTTGGCATTTCAATGTTATATTTTTCAACAAGAGATTTTGCAATGTCCATATTACCTGTGTTAATACAGGCTTGAATAAGCTCACCTTCTTTAATAGTGATTTGGTCACTAAATTCACAAGCCCTTTTAGTTTGATTGTATACCCATTCAACCAGAACATCCTTAAACATCCAAAAGTTGGATAAAGTCCTATATTCCCAACCATAAGGCTTAGGGCGCATAGCCCCTGCTTTGCCATATAATACCCTTCGTGCAATAGAAGCTGGAGTATTATCTAGGATAACTGCTGGTACACCTAAGAATAAATCCATATTACGAACACCTGCTACCATATCAATATTTGAACCTACATGGATATGACCACCACAGGTACGCAATGTATCATCTTCTGAGAAAGGTTTACGGTTTTCTTTCTTAGACCATGCATCAAAGTCTGGTTCACAACCAAAAATTAATGCTTTGGGGTGTGTTAATTCTGTTTTATCAAAGCTATATGAAGCATTATCTGATATAGTTAATGCCAGTTTATCAAGAATACCTGTAATTTCTCCTCGCATAATTGAAAAAGCTTCTACAAAATCAGTACAAGTATTACACACTGGAATGTTAAATTCAGCAGCTACATTATCTTCCTGAACCATATAACCTTTTGGAAGATGTTTAAGCTGTATAGGTTGTTCCTTTGTGCCTCCTATTTTGCCACACAATGCAACGTGATGACCGTCCTTATTTTTGGCAAAGCATTCCATGTCACTTCCCAGAGTTTCTAACATAATTTCTCCTATAAATAAAATACTTCTTGACAAATCTTAAAATTTATAATCTATATTAAGACTCTTGATTTTCTCATTTAACCACTCAACAAATGTATTACCCTTCGCAGACCACTCAGGATGTGGCTGTACTGCTAAACACTTTGTATTAGGATACCAAATAATTTCTGCACAATCAGAAAGCATTTCTACTTTCTCATCTGTGACATATACTTTTGTTTCTTCTGGATTCCAACCAATTAATTCAAAGTTGCCTTGTGGCCTCATGATTTGATGGTGTCCAGCAGTTACATTGTAAAAAGTTTTACCATCATTTGTTGATACAGGATGCCATTGAGATTTTGGAATTGTGTGTTGCCACAGTTTACCTCCATGTGCTACACATAACAGTTGAGCACCACGACATACACCAATTATAGGCTGTTGTCGTGCAATAGCCTCTTTTACAAGAAAGAAATCTTTCTTGTCTTGATATACATCAGGTTGTTGTGCAAATTTGCTACGAGATTCGTTGTAATAAGTGCTACATACATCAGCACCGCCCCAAATAATTAATGGTACTTTACTCATTGAAAAGCTCCTTAATGAATTGTTCTGCTTGTACTACTGTAGGTGCAAGTTGTCGTATTTTCAAACGCACCCTATGATTTGCGTTCATAATACCATGTTCATAGGAGCGTTGTGCTCTCTCACTACCACGACTGCGTTCTGCCTTAATATCTCCTACACAGGCTAAAACACCTAGATACCAAGAAAGAATTACTGTTGCTATAAAAAGAAAAACAATCATTTTTTTACCTCAACTTTTTTTGCTTGTTGATAGGTACTACGGGTACATTTAGCCAATGTACGTGTGATTGAAGGACGCAAAAAGAATTCTTTTTCTCCTTTTTTATTAAGTACAAATGAGCCATTTACCTCTAGACGATTTGTTTCTACCTTAGTTTGTTTGACAATTTCATCATCATATTTTGTTGGTACATGACCGACCTGAAACAAAACAGACCTTCTTAAAAGCTTTGCTTTCTTTTCATTCATTTTACTTCTCCGGCAGTCTTTGATATTTCCACCATTTGTATGCGGGACAAAGGCTTCCCGCTATGGAAATGTACAATACCATTAACACACAATACTCTTGTATGGTTGTACCAACCATTACCTAGAAAGACATCATAGAAGGGTGTCTTTTTAACTCGTTTAATTTTCATTTGATTTCCCAAATGTAGGGCAAAATTACCCACAGAATAGCCATGTTAATAGCCATTCTATGTGTAGCTTTAATTGGTGCGG
>ERZ1292632.1438-Hain-H43-01um-R2-1438-length-22952-cov-16_pt1 | contig 16913 bp, 23 predicted proteins | sample MGYA00564407_ERZ1292632 | MGnify/ENA primary metagenome ERZ1292632 (study PRJEB36523, sample SAMEA6512637) | groundwater metagenome | collected 2019-01-08 | study: AquaDiva: Metagenomics assemblies of 32 groundwater samples | reverse complement strand
AAGCATCCACCAGCTTCCCTCTTTCTTAGCAGGCTCACTACTTGTCACTATAGGAGACGGTGCCGCCACCACTGGTTCAGGTTCAACTACCACTTCTGGTGCAGTCACCACAGGCTCGGCAGATACCGCCTCCGTTGGCATTTCCGTGATTACTTCTTCCTCTACAATCTTTTTCTTCACAGGCATTACATCTAGAATAGAGAATCAACTTCAAAATGTCAATGGATTGCTTCCCATCTCCCCCAAATTCCAGTAGATAGTTTGTCGTCAATTACATGTTCTCCATACTCCACATGGCCACCTAAATTCATATCCACCAATAAGTTCTTTAATGTAAGTGCAGACGAACTTACCGCATAGGCATTAATGATTACAAATTTGGCGTTTTCTGATAGTAATTGCTTGCAGGCAGTCATTAATCTGGGCAACGATTTATTAAACTGCCAGGTTTCTCCTTCTGGTCCATGCCCAAACGCAGGAGGGTCCAAAATAATACCATCATATTTATTTCCCCGTCTTACTTCCCTCTCTACAAACTTTATGGCATCCTCCAAAATCCACCTGATTGGTTTATCTGATAACGCTGATCGCTGCTGATTCAGCTTAGCCCATGTTATTGTCGGTTTCGATCCATCCACATGGGTTACTTTTGCACCAGCTTTAGCAGCTACCAGACTCGCCACCCCCGTGTAACCAAACAAATTCAAAATATTTAACCCACCAGACTTCTGGCTAATCCATCTCCATTGCTCCTCTTGTTCCGGAAATATTCCCGTGTGCTTAAAAGGCGTTAATCTCAACTCTACTGTTAGTCCCAACACTTCAATATCCCATTCCCGGGGCATGTCAACAACCTTCCACTCTCCATCAAAGACTGCGTTGGCCTTCCCCCACTCTTCTGCTGTCAGAGTTTTTTTCCAGATAATCTGCGGGTCTGGTCTGCGCAAAATATATTTTCCAAACTGTTCTAATCTTTCCCCGTCTCCTGTGTCTAGTAATTTAAAAAACATCCTGGCATAATTTTACCATGGAAACTCTACAATTATTTTTGCCCGGAGGTAGAAATTATTTTCACCACTGCTTTATCCCGTAAACTGGATACCAACGCTGTTACTCTTTCTTGTAAAACTGCCGAATCAGAAGACGGCTCTACCAATTTTTCCAGTGCCAGCTGAATTTTAATCTGGCCTTTCAGTTGCACTTCGGTCATGCCTTGGATTGCCAAAGCCTGATCAAAACTTTCTTGTGATCCAATTTGAGTTTTGATCTCTTCCATCTTTTTAGCCACTTCCTCATCAGAAACCTTTACCCTCTTAGCAGACAGCTCCTGAGTGATTAATTTATCGACTACCAGATTTTCCAAAGCTTCCTGTCCCACTCTTTTGTACATCAGTTGATTTAACTCAAACCGGGTAATGGGGTAATTGTTAACCAATGCCACTACTGGCCAAGAGTCAGTTTTGTACCAAATCAAAACTACCAGAAGCGCCAAGGCTGCAATTTTTTGTTTTGTCCCCCACCACTCTTCCACCTCTTGGCTCTTTACCATTTTAATTACTTTTATTTTTCTCTTGACTGCCATGCTCGCGCAACAATACCACTGCCTCCGCCAGGCTGTCAACTACTAGTTCTCAGCCGTTATTCTTAATCTGCCGGAATTAAAAACAGTTTGTTCTGCGGTTTGGGACTTAATTTGTACCCGGATGAGATTCCTGCCCTGCCAAAAACTTACCATCCCCGATTCAATCACTGTATCTACACCGCTCCTGGTACTTACTTCGCTTCCCTGTACCCCAATTCCATGTGTTACATCAAGCAATCTTGCGTATGCCAACCCGCTACCATTAAACAGCTTCATGTTGACTTCAAAATACACACTTACGAGTCCCGGATAGTCCTCTGGACTAAAATAAAACTCACTCCCGGCCACATTTGTCCAATCGGTATTAGTTGTACTCCCGCTTCCAGGAATTGTTACATAGCTGGTTGTTCTGGTCTTCGTCTTGGGAGCCGTTTGATACACAATTTTAGTTACTGGTGTCGGACCTGGGGTTGGTTTTTCCACCACTGTCTTGCTATCTATATAAGCCTTACATTCCTGTCCGCAAGTGTCTATATATTGAGTTTGCACTACTGGCTCACTGGCCACAGGTGGTTTTCTTTGCCACAAATACACCACTCCCGCATTAATGGCTAACGCATCAAAAATTACCAACACTACAAGTAAAATTTTAATTTCTTTTGACATTGATTACTGGTCCCGTAGAACTATCTTTAACTATAAAGCCTAATTTTTCAATTTGCATTCTCACCCCATCGGCTTCTACAAACTTACCGCTCTTCCGCAAACCCTCCCTTTCATTTGCAAGTCTAGTCACTTCTTCTGGAATTACTGCTCCTTCTTGAGCATTCAAAAGTCCCAGTCCCAAAATTTGATCCCAATCCAAAAGTAATTCCGTCTTGTCCATATCCGGAATATTGCTTTTGACCATTTCCCAAACCACCGCCAACCCTTGAGGAAAATTCAAATCATTATTCACAACTTCCAAAAATCTTTCCCTGTATTGATCAATTTTCTTCAGTTTTTCCTTACTCAAGTTTTTGCGGGTTGCGAGTTGCGGGCTGCGGGCTATGCGTACAAACTGGCATAGTTTGTCGTAAGCACTCTGGGCCGCTGCCAAACTACTCCAGGTGAAATTTAAAGGTGTCCGGTAATGGGCCGTCAGATACAAATATCGCAGTGCCATCGCATCAAACCCTTTCTCCACCACCTCTTCCACTCTGTACATATTACCCAAACTCTTACTCATCTTCTGACCATCTACCATCAAAAATGCAGAATGCATCCAATACTTCACAAAAGGTTTACCTGTCGCAGCTTCGCTCTGTGCTATCTCGTTTGTATGATGCACCGGAATGTGATCTTCCCCGCCAGTATGAATGTCAAAAGTCTCTCCCAAATATTTCATACTCATTGCCGAACATTCAATATGCCAGCCCGGAAATCCCGCCCCCCACGGACTATCCCACTTCATAACATGCTTCTCAAAACGGCCAAACAATTTAAACCACAAAGCAAAATCTACCGGGTTCTTTTTGTGACTCCCAGTCTGCACCTCTTGTCTGGCCGCCACCAATTTATCTGTCAACCTCTGCCCGCTTAACTCGCCATATCTGGGAAACTTGGCCACATCAAAATATACTGCCTCAGCAGTATCATATGCAAAGCCTTTGTCTACAAGCTTTTTAATTAACTCTATTTGCTCCGGAATATGATCGGTAGCCCGACACACCACATCCGGCCGCAAGATATTTAGCTTATCCGTTGTCTCGTAAAAACCCTTAATAAACATCTCTGCCGTTTCCCACACCGACTTACCAAATTTAGCAGCTCCGGCTTCCAGCTTATCTTCACCTTCGTCTGCATCGCTTACCAAATGCCCCACGTCTGTAATATTTTGTACATGTGTAACTGTGTAACCACTGTAAGTCAAAAGTCTCTTTAGCAAATCGTCGTATACATACTTTCTACCGTGGCCAATATGCGGATAGTCATACACCGTCGGTCCGCACGTATACATTCCCACTGTGCCCTTCCGTAGCTTTAGCGAAGGAGGGCTTTCCTTATATAAGGGTACAAATTCCTCAATCTCCCTAGTTGCGCTATTAAATATCTTCACCCCCTAATTTTACACTACTTACCCGCCAATTTTGCCAAGATCATAGTTTTTATCTGCTTCCTCTACGCATGCCTGTGAAATCCCGCTTTACAAACCGCGTACCCAGACTTCCTCTAAAAAAGTCTCTTTTATTCCTGTCCCACGGCGTAGTTTTTGGTGTCTGCACCGGTTTCTTTTTCTCATCCATATCAAAATTCTATCACATTAATGCTGTCAACCTGATGCCCGCTGCATGGATTCCTTGCTGCCTTGCCGGGATTTGACCAGCTTAGCCAAGACTGATTCTTTCTTCTGCTTTTCCACCATTTTTTTCTGCCTTGCCCGCCCTGGCTGCGCCTCCGGCGCTGCCGGCGGGTTCTCTCTTTTCTTTCTCACCTCCATAATTTCTCTATTTATCTGCACCAATCTGGCTCTTGTCTCCTGCAATTTCTTAGCTTCATCTTGCTTGACTTGTTGAACTTGCACTGGGGGCTGACCCTGCTCTACCTGCTGCCCATAGTTTCCGGTTAGAGACTGGAGAGCATCTTTAAACATGTCTACCGCCCCTTTCTTAACTGGTTTCACCACAGCCTTAACTCCTTTTTCAATCTTTTCAATTCCTTCGTCTTGACCCCACGGGTTATTCTTCATATTAGTAAACTCTCCTTAGTCTAACCAATTTCCCAGTTCTAAACAACTTTGCATAAAACCTACTGACCACCACAACCGGCTCCATTGTCTGTGCAACTTCAAGTTGCTCCCTTAGTTTAATCAAATCACAATCTTTAGAGCATTTCGAGTTATCACCAGTGCAACTAAAATAAGCCCCCATTGCTCTTAATCTTAAACTTATAAGATTGTCCTTTGGTAGCACTTTAATTCCCTTTTTCCCCTTATCACATAAATGGTTAATCCCTGCTTCCAAATACAAAATAGACATTAGTATTCTCTTCTTCCTTCCATAGCGTGAGTTAATGTTTGCTCGTCAGCATATTCAATATCAGCCCCTACCGGCAACCCATGCGCCAGCCGAGTCAGCTTAACCGGCTGAGTCCGCTGAATCAGCTGAATCTGCTTTCGCAGGTACATACACGTCGATTCCCCTTCCATGTTTGGATTCAACGCCAATATAATCTCCTTAATTTCTTCATCTCTTAATCTCTTTATCAACTCGGCAATCCTAATCTCGTCCGGTCCGATATTATGCAGTGGGTCAATTACCCCATGCAGCACATGGTATACCCCCCGGTACCCATTTCCCCGTTCCATGGCCAACACATCCAATGGCTGTTCTACTACACAGATTATCTTTTTGTCCCGACCTGAATCTGCGCAAATATCGCACGGATCTGTTTCCGAAATATTGTGGCACACAGCACATTCTTTCGTACCCTTTTTCAAATTCTCAATCGCTTCCGCAAATCGGTCCAATTCAGTCTGGGGTACATGCAAAAGATAATAAGTCAGTCTCGCTGCAGACTTGGGTCCAATTCCCGGCAACCTTTCGAATCCTTCAATTAAACTGGTAATCGCACGAGCAATTCTCACATCTTGATTCTATCAATCAAAACTAGTTTTGTCCCCCGCCCATTAATCCCCCCATGCCTCCGGAGACGTTCATCAACTCTTTTGCTGCCAGTTCTTGTGATTTACGGATAGCTTTGTTCAACACTTCGTTTAATACTGGATTTCCAATCCCCTGCACGGAAATTTCTACAATTTTTTGATCTCCGGTAATCACCACTTTCACTCCATTCTCTTCAACTGTAATCGTTTGCGCAGACAAATTTTTCTGCATCTGCATTGCCTGCTGTCGCAGCTTATTCAGATCTCCCAGTTTTCCCATTGCGTCACCTATTCCCATTTGCACTTATTCTAAGCTCAAGCAACTTCCTTGTCAACGCCAAGACTAAAACTACCGGGGCCAGGTAATAGATGGCTTTGAAAGGAAAACTGCCCGCGTCGGTACCTAATTTCCATATGCAGTTTCAATACCCATCCTCCCAAGACTCTCCTCCAAAAATTCATACTGCCTCCACTTTAAATATCTCTGCCGCCGCAGCCACTAAATCATCATCCACGTTTTCTGCCACCACTTCTTCCTTCCCTGGCCGTAGTCTCTGACCCAACTGCAACACTAGCCTAACTGGATCCGTCCCAAACACTTCTCCCACCGCCACCTCTACAATTTGCCGGCATTTCTCACTCTCCAATTTATCTTTATGAAATTTATAAAATACCTCCAAGAGTAATGTGTCTCCGTCACACTCTACTGGTTTAGTAGATCGCAATAGTGCCTCCACCGAATGATTGTGGGGTCGGACTGCTCTCAAAACGTCTTGCCATTTAGCCTGCACGTCCTCCAGCTTAAACTTTCCCTTCCCCGAACCATGTTTTATAGGTGCCAAGGGCTGGGGGCTAGATTCACTTAGCACTTGGCTCTTAGCCCTTAGCCCTGATTGCTCTATAACAAATATCTCCAACGGCAATTGCGATACCGCACTCGTTTTCGTCCTCTCATAAGCCCTTTCCAATCCATCAATTAGTGGCAATACTGATTTATCCATCGTTTCTAATAGTTGTTCTCGCAATTCTTCTACACATCTTTCAATAAAACTTCTGGGGCTTACTCCCTCCTCCATCATCTTATTTATAAATTCCAGAGCCCCCTTAGTATCTTCATCACTTAATAACTTAATAAACTTCGCCGGCTCCGCCGACTCCAACATCCCCAACACTTCTCTGGCTGGTTTGTCAGACAAACTTACCTGTTCCAGAATTTTAATTGCATCCCTAAAGCTTCCCCTAGCTGACTTAGCAATCAGTTCTAACTCCTCATTTCTAATTTCTAATTTCTCGCCCTTAACTACTATTTTCAACTTACTTACAATTTCGGCTACACTCGGTTTTTTAAATTGCACTCTAGTACATCTCGACACCACAGTTTCGGGTAGTTTCTCCGGATCAGTTGTGCACAGCACAAAGACCGCATGCGCTGGTGGTTCCTCCAAAGTCTTGAGAAGTGCGTTAGCCGCCTCCGTGGTCAACATGTGCACCTCGTCTACGATATACACCTTAAATTTGGCCCGCATGGGAGCCAATTTGATCTTGTCCCTTAGCTCCCGGATCTCATCTATGCCGCGATTGCTGGCCGCGTCAATCTCAATTACATCTGTGCACATTCCAGTCTCAATTTCTAAATTCAGGTCTTTGTCGTTGCCGTTTACTTCTTTAGCCAGAATCCTGGCTGCTGAAGTCTTTCCTGTTCCTCTAGGTCCGGAAAACAACCAAGCGTGGGGAAGTGATTTGCCGTTTAGGACCTTTTCCAGCATCTCCCTCACGGATATTAAATCTAATTCTGAAATTTTTTGTGGCCGATACTTCAAATACAACGTCTGCGACATCAGTATTAGTTATACGCGAACCTTTTCACAAATCAACTGTATAAATTACCTACTCAATCCCGTCTCAAGTCAACACTTTACACTAAAAGTAACGATCGTTACCAATAATGTAAAATTACAAATCAAACCAATCTCTTAAATCTTCGTCGTTTTCAATTTTTTCCGCCGTAACCAACTTCACCCCATGCGGAACCTCTAACACCTCTCTTAAAAACCTTATTTCTTTTTCCAATGGATACGGGTACACCCACACACTCTTCTGCATTCTTCGTAAACCTAATCTCACTAACCATCTTCTAAATAGATCTCGCCTTCCCCTATTTAGTTCCTCTACGTCAAAAAACACCATTCTCCATTTTCCATCCCACTTTTCTGGCTTGGAAATTCCCAACTTCTCCATTTCTTTTTTAATTATTTCCGTTCTTCCTTTATCTGTAATTCTTACTTCAGTTTCGCCCTCAACCTCTCTTAACTCCACCCTCCCTTTTCTCAATAATTTATCTACACACTCTTTAACACTGCTCTCATAATATTCGTCCCAGAAACTCACATTGATACTTTTATACAGTCTCCGCACAGTTTCCGATTTAGAGGGAACTAGCATCCAATCAAATTTTTTATCCAAAAAACTCAAAATCGCTCTTGCCGTCACTCTTAACTTTTTTTTAGTCCTCTGCTTCATCATTTACATCATCATACACGATCGTTACTTATAATGTAAAAAATCACTCATGATGAATACCCAAGAGGTGTAGACAGCCGTGTTCCACCAAAAATTCAAATCTGTCCATGTCTGTCTGGCAAACCACAATGTCTCCCAAACGAGTCACCCCATCCGGATATGTATGATCTTTCTCCAGCGGAAATGATAGCACGTCATGAGGCTTCCCGTCCCACAAGTTCTTCATCTCTTCCTCGCTCGCCTGATACACCCCCACTTCATATTCCCCAATCACTTCGTGCTCCCTCACCGTCTTTTCTACAATATTTTTACATTTATTTGAGATGTCAATCATAAAGATACCTCTCCCTGCTGTAGCTTCCCTCTCCTATATTTAGGAGAGGGACCGAGGGTGAGGTATTAAGAGACTAGTTGTTTTACTATATTAGCAACCATTCCTCCATCCGCTTTACCTTTAAACATGGGGGCTACTACCCGCATGGCTTGCCCAAAATCTTTGGGTAAATCTAATTTAGCAATCTCAGCTTTTACTTCCTCTTCAGACATCAAGGTTGGCAAGTATACAGATAATATTTCTAGTTCTTTCTTCTCTTTTTCTACCTGTTCCGGCCGGCCGGCTTTTCCGAAACTCTCAATTGCTTCCCGTCTTTTTTTAGCTTCTTTGTTCAAAACCAAAATTATGTCTTCATCCGTTAAATCCCTCTGCACCTCTATCCGCTTATATCCCAACTCACTGGTCAACATCCGTAGCACCGAAACTTTCAGGCCGTCTCCTGATTTCATAGCTGCCACTAAATCTTGTTTAATAAGATCGACGTTTGGCATACCGATTGGCTCTCCTCTCTTTGATTCTCTCTTGTTTGACAACAGAGGGTTTCTTGTAAAACTCCCGTTGTTTAAGCTCAATTAGCACCTCGTCATTGAGAACTTTCTTACGAAAATCGGCAATCAGTTTGTCGTCGGACTGTCCTGGTCTTTTCCGTACAACTGTAGGCATAAAATTATTTCACCCCTCCTTTCAAATGATAATGCAGGTGGGCCACCTCCCGGTAACTTCCTCCATTCATAAATGCTTGATAATAAGTCATGTGTAATTTATTGGCTAAATCCTCCGCAGTTTGCATCAACTTTCCCGCCAGCTCCGATCCTGCTTGTGTAGTAGTCTCTACGTGTATTTTGGGTATCACCAGTACATGAACTGGAGCATCGTGGCTAATATCATCAAATACCAAAATATTCTCGTCTTCAAAGCGCTTTTCGGAAGGGACATCCCCAGCTACAATTTTACAAAAGATACAATCACTCACCCGTATATTATAACTCAAAAACCTATGTGCAATCCAGCTACTTGTCCCCCACCAGATCTGGCCAACATTACTACAGCTGTAGCTGAAAGTACTACTGCCAAAGCCGCCAAAGCCATGTCATAGTATTTTACTTTAGAGCTCTTCCTGGCCATATTATCTAATTACTGAAATTACTTCGTTGAGTTCCGCTCCACCAGCCGTCACCGTAATTCTGTTGTTTGTCGCACTCTTGACTACCTGATAGTTAGTATCATATGCAGCAGCACAATCAGTCACAGAAGCCCCATTATTTGTCAATGGATCCACAGGAAGAGCTGCCAAATAATTAGGTACCAAAGCTGCACATAAACCTGCACCTGTATTAGCTATATTTTGAGATATAGTGGTTATCCCAGCTGGTAAAACACCCCTGTTGTCAGCCGCGTATTGATGTATGCCATTCAACAAAGCGTTCACATCACTGCGCCTCTTAGTATTGTTAGACTGAGAAAACTGTCTGGCTGGATTAATAGCTACTAGTACAATTGTCAGAAGGATTGCCAAAACTCCAATTACAACCAGAAGCTCTATTAATGTAAAACCTCTCTTAAACATCTTGGGCATTACAACCATCATAGATGTTTTCCGAAAAGCTTGTCAAGCCCCAAATTAATTCCCGCTTTCTTTTCCACCGGTTGTGCTCCCCCAATGAAGCTATTTTCCAATACATAGTCCATTTTTTTCAAAATTACCCGGCAAGCATTGGCGTCAAAATCCCCCGCTACTCCTGCTTCTCCCAGCACCAGCTCCGGTACTACTGCCGTCACCGGAAATCCCACCGCTTCAAATGCAGACCGGATCGATTCATACAGTCTTCTGTTGATAACTACCATTCGGTATTTGTCTTTGAGTTTAAAAAGCTTGGAACTGGGATTAACCAACGGTACACTATCCACAAAAGATTGCCCTTGAGCAGATATTTCCGAATCGCTCGTGCCTGTCATTTCCCGGTCAAAATATACTTCCGAGGAAAGAATTATCACCAGTGGGGTGGGTTTGATTTGACTAGCAGTTACAAATTCCTTTACTTGGGTAGCCAGTTTCACTTGATCTGCTACATCCAAATCTTTTACCACTCCTTCCAAAAATGGCATTTGGGCCACCCCCACCACATTAGTCCCGCAAACTTTCAAGCCTTGTCTGCGGACTTCAACTACTGTTGGAATCACTGCCATACTCTTAGTCTACCTCTTTCCAGGAGGTAACTGTCAACACACCGTTTACATAGTTACCAATTACCCGTATTTTTCTACTCAACCCATTCACCGTTCCCACCGATTCTAAAGTTTTGGGGTTTGTCCCACTCACGGTCACTACCGCCGTTGCATTGGTTAAATTCAAAGTCTCACCGGCATAAGCCGGATTCCGCAAAATCTGCAATAGTCCATTTTCAGCCCCAGCCTCTGCGGCAAAATATGCCTCTGTCCCTAATTCAAATTTAGACCCGGATTGAGCCCCCGCAATCATCACCATCGCCCCGGCGGCCGTCACTACCGCCGTAATCCCCACAAACACTAGCAATATTACCAAAGCTTGCCCTGAGCGAAGTCGAAGGGTCATCGCTTGCCTAAAGTTGTCTGATAACTGACACTTTTACCTCCTCCGGTAATTGTAAAGCTTACTCGATAGGTATCATCAACTGCAGTTACTAAAAAACTATCAACTGTTGTTGCATATGAATTTAATTGCTGCCCCGCCGAACTTAAATTTCCTGCGTTTAGAGTGTAATTGATCGCCCCGCTTTGGCCCACATCATATGCCAATCTGGCCATAATATACCGCCCGTCAGAGGTAATTGCCGCTACATTTTCCGTGCGGGTCATTGCCTCCATTGCCGATACCCAAATATCGGTCAAAACCACCAAAAAAATAGCCAGCAGTCCCATATATAAGAGTAGTTCTACAATAGTAAAGGCTTTTTTCATGGAGAGTAATTAATAGTAATGTCATTTAAACTTGGAGCCGCCCCCGGGTCCGTTGAGTCTAAAAACGCTTTGTATCTCATACACCTGCCGCTCGACAGCGTCACATCGACGGCCTGTCCAGACCCATCAAAAAAAGTCCCGCTGGTCCCATCAGGTCCTACAAACACAAAACCATTGCAATCGGCAGATACGGCTATTTGAGCGGTCAAATTAGTATTAGCAGGCCTGCTTCCGGAAAAAGTTAGCCGGTTAAATGCCGATGTATGCCCGGCGTCAAATGTAGCCGACTCAAAAGTCCCCGTTACAGAATACTGTCCACCCGGACCCCCAGCAATCATTTTAAATTCAGATCCGGAATCTCCGGTAATAATGTATGCATAAGCATCTCCATCAGACTCGGATACCGCCGACACCCCGTTTATTCCCGTATCCACCTGCAACCCGCCGCACCTGACTGGCGCATCTTCTACCGTCACATTAACGACCTGATATTCCTCCCCTCCGGTTCCGACCATAATAACTTTGTTTCCCGATACCGCCGCAACCCCCTTGGGATTCATTCCACTAGCCTCGTAACTGCCAATAGTTGGCCTGCCCCCGGTTTTTGTAGACGTATCCACCACAAACATCTCTTTTAGATTGTCACTTTTGGCAGTGACCACATATGCCCGCGTCCCAGTTGAATTGACAAACACATCTTTTCCCTCACCTCCGGATAGCCCCGCTTGGCCTACCACCACCGGGCTGGTTGAATTGCCGACATCCACAATTTGTAGCTGGTTAGAAACATTTTCCGTTACCACATAGGCATACGTCCCTACCACTACTACCCGCCTTCCCTCCCCAGCCAAATTGACCACTCCCAGCTGCGACCTGGATCCTGATTTAGAAGACAAATCAAAAATGTACAGTTTTGCCCCATCTGTCATATATCCTACGTTTCCCGCCACCCACACGCTATTTCCCGATCCGTTTCCGGGAGCGTTAAAATAACCCGCTTCTGAATACGGATTGGTAGTCAAATTAATAATCTCAATTTCTTTAGAATTAGAATCAGTGGCCAAATATGCGTAGCTGGCTTCCCCAAATACCCCATTGGTTTTAAAACCATCAAAAGTTCCCACTATTGACGCCACCGGAGGAGTAGTGTTTGAAATAGACACATTAGCAAAAGACACTCCCGATGCGTTGTCTCCTGTACCCGCAAAAGCTTTGCCTTCAATGGCTGTCAGGGCGTTGGCTACTCCGCTTTTAGGCAAATCCAAAGCAGAAATCGACAAATCCGGTGCACACCAATTGCCAGATCCCCCTGCCGCTAAAGTCACTTCTCCACCGGCAGTATTGGTTACCACAGTTCCCGTTTTTGTCCCGGTGTTAAATTCTGCCTCGGTAGTTTGTACGTAATTTAAATTATCCAAATACCTTGACAGGTAAAATTCTGAAACTATTTGGTTTGGCAGCGGCGTAGTCCAAGAAACCGTTGTGGTTATTTTTTTCATCGACGGATCTACACTGCCACTTCGCACATAATCTTCCACCACAATGCTCCGGGTAAAATCTCCCACCGTCTCACTCCCAATTTCTAATTTCCAGTTTCCAGTCTCTGCTGTGGGGTGAAACGTTCCATTACTAAGTCCGCTCCATCCGGTATTTCTCACTTGCCGCACTGCCTCAATAACTTCCCGGGACAAGGCCAGTGCTTCGGTACGTTGCTGACCTTGGGCCTGGCCTTCCCGGGAAGCCACCAACCCGGTAAGAACTGCCGGCAGCATGGCTGCAGCCAGTCCCACGGCCACAATTATTTCAATTAGAGATTGTCCGGGCCGTCCCATATTGATTGACCGTCAGAGTTTTGGTTACCCCTCCGGAAGTATCGGTAACTGTAATTGTCCCTTGTCCCACTGCTTCTCCAGATCTGCCTGCAAAAGTAATTTTATTTTGCGGATAGGTCGTAGTTATTGCAATTTCCGGATCCAGAGTCACCACAAATCCTTCCGGATTTAAAGTATATCTGTCGCCCCCAAACGCTATTTCTTGAGGTCCTTCACCTGCCATGGCCCGCATTTGTGTCCCCCGCAAATCAGCCGCCAACACCTCCATAGTAGTTGCTACTCCCACTCTTTTGCGCGACCCCGTCAAATTAAGAGTTACAAAAGAGGTCAGTGTGGCCACAATTCCCATCACAATAATCAGTTCTATAAGAGTAAAGCCTTTTTTCATCTCCCCCCTACTTGTCCAATCAGTCCGTAAATTGGGGCAATAATTGCCATCATCATCATGCCAACCGACACAGCTACAATTACCAAAAGAATAGGCTCCAGAAGCATCATCAGGGTTTTCAGAGAATTTTCCACCTCATAATCTAGGTGTTGGGAAACCTCTTGCATCGATTTATCCAAACTCCCCGTCCGTTCTCCTGCTTCAACCAGTTTAAGCATGATTACCGGCACCACGCCTTTATAAAACCTTAGTCCGTCAGACAATCTTTTTCCCCCTGCCACCATCTCCCTGGATTTATCAATCAGTTTTGCCGTTTGTCTGCCCAACACCACGTCTTTGGCCAAATCCAAGGAAGTCACAATCGGCATCCCGGAAGAAAGCAGCAAGTACATCGACCGGGAAAATCTGGTGAAATCAATTTGCCTAATTAAACCCCTTATCCCAGGCAGGCCAAAAATAAGAGAGGTGAAAAAGGATTTATTATGTCGAGCTATAAACCATGAACCAATAACCAATAACGCCAAAGCACCCACCAGCCACACTGTTTGTTTCAAAAGTACATCAGACAGAAAAATCAAAATCTTCGTCGGCAGTGGCAGTTCTACTCTAAGTCTGGAAAACACTAAAGATATTTTTGGTACTACTACGATAAGCACCATCAACACTACTCCTAAAAATACCACCAATATCAAGGCCGGGTACACCAAAGCCAGTTTCACTTTGTCCAAAAATTCCGCCTCTCTTTGAATAAAAATCCGTAAATCTTTAAGGGTTGTTTCCAAAGTTCCCGCCTCTTCAGAAGCCCTGATCAAATTCAAGCTTACTTTATCGAACACTCCGGGAAATTTTGCTAGTGATCCTGCTACTTGCGTGCCCTGCATCAAATCGGCCTTAAGTTGTTCCAGCACTTTTTTTTGCGACCCCTTAGTATCTTCCAGAATCGAATTCACTGATTCTAAAATAGGAATTCCGGCCGCCAAAAGCGTCGCCAAATTCCCAATCAAGGAGATCTTTTCGTTATGGGTCAGGGATACGCTCATATAAACTCCGCCTTAGTTACCCGGACTACTTCTTCGACAGTAGTTACCCCAGTTGCTATTTTGGCAAAACCGTCCGCAATAATAGTTTTCATGCCCGCTTTGGCAGCAGCTTTGGCAATCACATCCGCATCATTTCTTTCGGTAATTAATTTGCGGATCTCTTTGTCCACTTCCAATACTTCAAACAAACCTACCCGTCCCTGATATCCTGACATTCTGCACAATTTACATCCCTTACCTTTATATATAGTGTATTTGGCCTTGCTGCCCAAATTTTCTTTCAGAAGTTCCACCGGGAAACTTTTGGTCAACTCTTCGGCCGTTGCCTCTAGGGAGTATTTACACTCCGGGCAAATTTGTCTCACCAGCCGTTGCGCCAATATTACCGTCACCGTAGAGGCCACCAAAAACGGTTCTACTTTCATATCAATCAGCCGCGGGATGGCCGTGGCCGCGTCGTTGGTGTGCAATGTAGACAGCACCAAATGTCCCGTCAGCGCAGCATTGACCGCAATCCCCGCCGTTTCATTATCCCGGATTTCTCCTACGAAAATTACATTCGGGTCTTGCCGCAACACGGACCGCAATCCATTTGCAAAAGTTAAATTCGTTTTTGAATTTACCTGAATTTGATTGGCTCCTTTAATTCTATATTCCACCGGGTCTTCAATAGTGGTGATGTTTTTCTCCCTGGTATTAATAATTTTTAAGATGGCATAAATGGTAGTTGTTTTCCCGGACCCCGTCGGCCCGGTACTTAAAATTGCTCCATACGACTTGCTAAAAGCCCGGGTCAACTTATCCAAATCTACAGGCAACATTCCCAAATCCTGCAAAGTGTACTGTCTAGATCTGGAAGACAAAAGCCGGAGCACGGCTTTTTCTCCGTCGGCAATCGGCACAATCGAGACCCGGATATCTAGATTTTCTTCTTCAAGTCTGGCCCTCATTTTTCCGTCCTGGGCTGCTAAATGCTCGTCTGTCCGCAAATTGGACAGCACTTTAATTCTGGTAATCATCCGGTCGTGGAGTTTTTTAGGCACCCGCATCACGTCCTGTAGCACTCCATCAATCCGCAATCGCACCAGCGAATTGGTCTCTTCTGGTTCGATGTGAATGTCTGAAGCCCGGTCTTGATATGCCACTTCAATCACCGCATCCACAATTTTGGCTACCGGCGGATCCTCCAGCATGGATTCCGGGCTTTTTCCAATATCTTCCGCTATCAGGTTATCTACAATTTTTTGCAAATCTCCCTGATATATCCGGAGTGTACTTTGAATATCTGCAATGGTGGCCAAATGCGGCAGCACTTTTTGCCCGGTTTTTTTAGCTACCAGCTGCAAGACTTCCAAATTCTTTGGATCAGCTATTGCCACCTTGACTCCATTTACATCCCGGGCAAAAGCCACCGCCTTTTGTCTCCTCATTACCCGGTCGGGAATCAAGTCGATTACGTCCTGGGGGATAGCCACCTTGGTCAGATTGATAAACGGCATCTTGAAATATACCGCCAGAGCTTGTCCCAACTTTTCATCAGACAGCAGTCCTTTTTCCAATACCGCATCTTCCAAGAGAATATTTGATCCGGTCGCATAAGCCACCGCGTCAGCCATAGCCTTTTCTTCTACCAGCTTGTTCTTCACCAAAAACGATGCCAACTGATCATTGGGCAGGATCGCCATACATATATAATATCACCATGATCACTACACCTCACGGTGAAATTCATACTCCGGTTTTTATGCCCGTGGGTACCAACGCCTCCGTCAAATCTCTCTCCCGGGAAGATTTAGAATCTGTAGGGGCACAAATAATCCTGGCTAATAATTATCATCTGTATCTGCGTCCTGGTTCCAAGAATGTCAAAAAACTTGGTGGCATCCATAAATTCATGAATTGGCCCCACCCCATTCTTACAGATTCGGGGGGTTTTCAGGTTCAAAGCTTAAAACCCAAAATTACCGACGATGGTGCAGAATTTGTTTCCCACTTAGATGGCTCCAAACACTTTTTGTCTCCCGAATCCGCCACCCAGTCTCAAATAGACATTGGGGCAGATATCATCATGGCTTTCGACCACAGCGTCCCCGCAGGGGCTACTCATGCTTTTGCAAAAGCTGCTGTCACCCGCACCCACCAATGGCTTCTCCGCTGCATCAAAGTCTGGAAAAACAAAAAACAGCAGCTTTTTGGAATAATCCAAGGTGGTGAATTTCCCGATCTGTTGCGCGAATCAGCTAAATTTGTCGTCGACCAAAATCTTCCCGGTGTAGCCATCGGCGGTGCCGTTATTGGTTCCGATCCCCACCAAACCGCGGATACTATTGCCACTATCCACGATCTACTTCCTAACGATAAACCGTTATACGTCATGGGCGTCGGCGTTCGCCCGTCAGACATTACTTCTGTCGTTGCTGCCGGCGCGGATATGTTCGATTGCGTGGCCCCCACCAGATTGGCTCGTGCCGGCCTTCTCTATAATCACGAATCAAAAAACGAGCGCATTGATATTAACCAAGCAAAATTTAAACTCGACCAAAAACCCATAACTAACGACTGCGACTGTTATACTTGTAAAAACTACACCCGGGCTTACCTGCACCATCTCTGCAAATCCCGCGAATTATTATTCTA
>ERZ1292632.2189-Hain-H43-01um-R2-2189-length-16920-cov-12_pt1 | contig 16920 bp, 28 predicted proteins | sample MGYA00564407_ERZ1292632 | MGnify/ENA primary metagenome ERZ1292632 (study PRJEB36523, sample SAMEA6512637) | groundwater metagenome | collected 2019-01-08 | study: AquaDiva: Metagenomics assemblies of 32 groundwater samples | reverse complement strand
CACCGCCGCCGGGGTCTTGAGGAGCCAGGGGATGCGCTCGTCGGCGCGGGCCTGGTTCTCCACGGAGACGCCGAGCCAGACGTTCGGGAGCGGCCAAGGATGTAGCGGTCCTCCCGATGACGAATACTTAGCGATGAATCCATGAAGTCGCTCTGCACGTTTCGTCAAGACTTGATATGTATGCTGCTCTCTCGTGGTCAGCATGATTCCAAAAATCTGGCCGATCCACTCATCTGGCACCCGCTCCTCAAAGAGGTCCGTCATCGAGCAGACGAAGATCCGGCGCGGGCGCTTCCAGCGGAGGGGCTGAGTCAGGATCGTCTCGTCGAGCCGGAGCGTGTCGGCGCCGACCTTATACTCTGGACCGCCCAGCCTGACATTCAGACGCTGGGCATAACAAAACTCACAGCCGGTAGAGATTTTTATGCAAGACCAGGTGCCTTTCGTCCCCCGCAGGGGATTCCAGGTGCTATCGGTCCACTCGATCGCGGTCTTATCGCCCACCGGCCTCCGCCTTCCGCAGTATCACGAGCCGGCCGAGGGCCCGCCCGATTGTCTCGGCCGAGGGCACCGGGCCCGATTGCGCCACATGCGAGAGGAACCGATAGAACGTGAGGTAATCCGCCCGGTAGAGCGCGGGCTCGATCATGGACGTCTTGACCCCGTGGCAGAACCCGCAGAGCCAGGCGAGGTTCGCCTCCGCGTCCCGCTCGGGGTCGCGCCGGTTGGCGAAGAGACGGCGCGGCAGGAGGTGATCCGTCTGGCCGCCCGGGTCCTCGTGCCCGCAGTGCCGGCAGCGGGAGCCGTCCCGCTCGCGGATACGGCGACAGAGCAGGCGCCAGCCGGGACCATACCCGGCGGCCTGCCCGGGGCGGACCTCCAGGGGGTAGCGGCGGCGCCAGGGGCCGCGGCGGAGCGGCGTACGATGGAGTGGGGCGGAGCGCCTCACCGCCGCCTCCGGCATTCCCGCCAGGCGCCGGCCTCAAAGATGAAGGAGCGCCGACCGCCGTCCGTCTTGAGGTCGAGGCACCCATCCGGCCTGAGCGTCAGTGTCCGAGCCTCCCACGCCGCCTTGAGTGACACCGCCTCACGCGCCCTGACATCCGCCCGGTGGACCGGCCACCAGGAGCCGATGACGACGACCGCGATCCCCAGGGCCACTAGGAGGAAGAGGAGGCGGGCGCGGCGAGTCATGACGCGAGGGCCCTCCGCGCCGCCTCCCGGGCCGCCGTAAGTCGGGTCATCGAATCGTGGCTCCCGCCGGTGTCCGGGTGGCGCTCCTTCGCCAGCCGGCGGAAGGCCTCCTCAACCTGCTGGAGTGTCGCGTCCAGCTCAATCCCCAGCGTCAGCCACCACTCCTCTTCGCTCGGCGGTAGGGCGGCATACCCGGCGAACGCCTGCTCTAGCGTCCCGACCCCGTAGCGGTCGATCCGCCGGAGGGCGTCGATATGCTGGGCGACCGCCGCGATGTTGTCCGCCACGCGGTCCCAGCGGTCGCAGGCTAGGCACCGGGGCTTCCCGCCGAGCCGGAAGTAGACCGCCGCGCCGGGGTCCTCGGGCTCCGACTGCCCGCTCCGCGGGAGGCCGTCGAGGCGCAGAGAGACGTTGCTGCTCAGGAGCTCCTGGGTCGCCCCCAGCCGGCCGAGCTCGCCCGAGAGGCGCTGGATGGCGTCCGCGACGGTTAGCGGGCGCCCCTTCCGCACGACCCCGGCGGGCTGCCCGCCCATAGGCTCTTGGCGCGAGGAGGTCCACTTCGTGAAGGCGGCGCGCCGACGCTGCCGCGCCGGAGTCCGTCGCCATCCGATCGGCCAGGCCAGTGGATACCGCTGGGTCGTCTCGGGGTTCATACGCCTCCTCGGCTCTCCGCGATCCGCCCCCGCACCGCCTCCACGCTGCAACAGGAGAGGGGGACGGAGAGGGTCGTTCCGCTCGGCGCGTCGAAGAGGACGAGCGGTTCCGCGCGACCCAGGCGGGGCTGGAGGCCGACGTAGGTGCCGCCACCCGCCGCGACGATCCGGGCGAGGGATGCCTCATCGGGGCCGTGTAGAAGCGCGTGGCAGGTCACGGCCTCTTCGCCTCCGCCGCCCGCCGGATGCGCTTGAGTTCTTGAATCCGCTCAACCTCCTCCGCGGCGTAGGCCACGGCAGCGGCGAGCTGTCGGCGGGGGAGGCCCTCGAGGGACTCCGAGCCCTCCAGGGCCTTCTGGACGTGGGCGAGGGCGCGGAGGGCCTCTTCCTTGTGGGTGCTCATGGAACGACCTCCTTGTGCATCTCCAGGTCACGGGCTTGCAGCCATGCCTCAATTTCATCCGACGTGATCGTATATGTCTCGCCGACCTTCAACTGGCGCGGGGCGATAAAGTCCCACTTGAAGAGCCCGTAGAGTTGCACGGCGCGGCTGGCCCGGTCCCCGAGACCTTCGCGCACCTGCCGATCGCCCTCGCCGAAGTGGTCCGCCAGGATCGCTAGGGCGAGGTCACTCGGCCCGCTCCCTGCGTAGCCGGTCTCAAACCCGGTCGGGGAGTGGCAGACGATATGGGGGAGCGGGTACTCCTGGAGTTCGGCCACGACCTTGGCCACGACGCCGCACTCGACCTTGCGTTCCACGCGATACTGCTTCATGGTTTCTTCTCCTTCTTGAGCAGATCCTCTAACCGCTTCAGGGTGATTGGTTGTCCGCCCCGTTTCAACTTCGATAAGAACCGGCCCGCCCGGCTCGTGAACTTCGGGTGCCGATTGGCTTGGCTATGCTGCCCCCGGCTCATCATTTTCCTCTAGCGCGGCCTCCCGCTCCGGCGGCACGAATCCCAGCCCCGAGGCGAGGTAGGCGTCGCGCCTGACGAGGTAGTGGGGGCGGCTGTCCACCTCGAGGCGGACGCCGGCCTTGCCCCAGCAGTTTTCGTTTACCGAGCAATATGAGCACTGCCAGGGGAGCTCCGCCTCCTCGAGCTGCCCCGTCCCCTTGCAGGGCTCGCAGGGGAGCGTCATCGCCCCGCCGCACGGCCCGCAGGGCTTCCTGAGCTTCGGCGTGACGCCCGTCCCGTGACACTGCCGGCAGGTGAGCTTCCCCTCGCCCGCGCACTTCCGGCAGGCGAACTCCGGGCCGTACTCCCGGAGCCAGCCCTCGGCCCCCCGGTCAGCGGTGGAGAGGACGACCCGCCAGGCCCGCTGGTACATCTGCTCCAGGAGCGCCCCCTCCTCGAACGGGCTCCAGACGAGGGCGGTATCCCAGGTGGCATCGCGCTTGTTGATCTCGATCGCGTCTAGGAGGTTGAGGTCCCGGCCCTTCGCCTCGCCTTCTGCGGGGACGAGAATGCCCTTGTCCGCATCCGCTACGATGTAGCTCTCTCGGACCCCGCTCGTGCGGATTAGGTCCACGCGCACGCCGGCGTGCTTGCGAAGGAATGTGATCTCCGCCCAGTGCGCCGTCTCTTTCCGAAGACAGAGCCAGACGGCCAAGTCAAACCCCGTCGCCTTGACGGCGGCGAGGAGCTGGGCGCGGTAGCCGTAGTCCATCCGGCCCAGGAGCGCCCGCCGGAAGGCCGGCGTACTCATCGTCTTGTCCTCGACGACCGCCAGCCCGTGCTCCGGGTGGTTCAGGACCCCGTCCACGAAGACCGGCGTCCAGAGCATTCGCTTCCGGGGTTCGAGGACGAGCCCCCGCCAGTCCTTCTGTGGATTCCCCAGGCTGATCCCCGTCGTCTTGAGCTGGCCGCCCTTGAGGATCTCGACCTTGGGGGGCGTGAAGCGGTCCTTCGGCCCGAGGAGCGTCCCCCACAGGCGCCGGCTATTATTCGCCAGCCGCTCCCCGACTCGGAGGCCGAAGACCCGCTCGACCTCATCGGGCTTGATCCCGTCGGGATAAGGGATCGGAAGGTAGAAGGGCTGCTCTTTTAATCCGAAGAGCCCCGGAAAGCTCTGCCCGACGATCCCCGCCATCCACTCCCCGAGGAGCCGCCCCATCTCGACGGTCATCACACTCCGGGGCTGCCAGGGGGCGGGCGGCACGTCCAGGTGGTCGCGCCACATCATCTGCTGGAGCTGGGCCGTGCAGGCGCCGAGCTTGCTACCTGTAGGATTCCCGCGGCCAGATTCCTTCTCGGCCTTCTGCTGGTACAGGGCGCGCACCCCCTCGACGATCATGCGATGGCCTCCTTCGCGTGTAATTCATCGGGATGGTACTGGAGGATACAGCTGAAGAATCTGATCGGACCGACCTCCCGATGGTAGGCGCGGGCTGGATAGCCACATCCAGAGCAGTAGCCTTCACCGTTCGCCAGCCCCCAGCGGAATTTCGCCCGACCGATGATGGAGTCGATGATCGCCCGCCCCTCATCTGGTCCTATGCCCTGCTGCTCACCGCAGCAGACGCAGGGGCCCGGCGGGAGGAACCCGCGGAAGTATGCGTCAAAGGCGGTGCAGGTCGAGTCGTCAGGGGGCTCGTTCAGCCTGAAGAGGTCGCGCCAGTCCAGCCGTGGGAGCAGCCGGGCTTGTAGCCGCGGGAGTTCCTCTGCCGCTTTCAGGCTCACAGCAGCCTCCCCTGCCCCGCGCTGACCCGCTTGAGCCGGGCGACGATCACGGACTTCCGCGTCTGCATCGCCAGCGCGCTCTCCTGGGCCTGCTGCCAGGCTCGGGCCTCATCGGCCAGGTCCTGGGGCGTGAGGTTGTCCACGTCCCGTCCGTAGACGTCCTTGAGATAGACGGCGTAGGTCTCCGGCGGGAAGCCGGCCTGCTTGGCGGCCCGATAGGACATCGACAAGTCCCATTCCCCCTCCAGCCCGGCCTCGGGCGTCACGCCCGACAGAGGGCCAGGCGTCGCCGCCGCGGGTTCCGTCACGCCGGCGTGCGCGGGCTCCTCCTCGGCGGGCGGCAGGACCGACCCGCTGACCTCATCCGGCTCCGGTGCCGGCATCAGCGCCTCCACGGGCTTGCCGTGCTTGTCCCGCCACTCCACGATCTGCCGGATCGTGTAGGGGGAATCAAGGCGCAAGACGTAGAGCGTCTGCCTGATCATCCGCTTGGCCCGCTCGTCGAACCGCTGGAGCTGCTCAGGTTCGAGGATCAGCGTGAAGGGGATGCCCATGAGCCCGCCGAACATACGGGAGAAGGTCTCCAGACTCGTGTTGAGCGATGTGATGCTCCGCTGGTTCCCCGTCGTTAGCTGGAACACCCCCACGCCCACGGCGTCGGGGATGAAGAAGTTCAGTGTGGCGACCGGTCCGCACTCCCCGCTTTCTAGGAGCTCGCAGGGGCAGGCCCGCTCCTGGAGATTCCCCTTCTCGTCCCACCGCTTCGCCCGCTCCCCGTCCCCAGCACACCAGAGGCCCGAGGCCCGGTAGGCCTTGTACTCCTGGGGAAACACGACGGCGGGATCATCGGCCGGGAACATGATGTCCAGCCGCATCGGCTTCTCCCCGAAGACCTTCTCGACTTCAGGGGGGCAGACGAGGTAGGACGTGGCCTTCGGGTACGCCTTCTTGCCGGGCTCCTGCACCATCACGCCGAGGCGGATCTTACCGAGCCGCGGGGTGCGCCGCCTCTCGCTCAATCCCTTGATCATGCCGTCGCCTCCTCCTCCGCCCCCTCCGTCAGGAGCGATGAGTCGCAGTCCCACTCGATAACCTCCACGAGCCGCTTGACGACCCGCTGGGTGCAGACCGCTTTACGCATAAAGACGAACTTCAGCTTGATGGGGCCAAAGTCACGGACGAGCTTGAAGAAGTCTTTGTCCCACTCCTTCCGGCAGGGCTTGAGGGCTTCGGCGATCCGCGCCGCCTCCTCCCGCGTCTCCTCGACCCCGTAAACCCCGATCTCCTCGATGTGCGGAACGGGGATGTCCGGGTGCGCCTCGTACCAGTCGGCGATCAGCCGGAGTCCACGCGCGTAGTCGATCCCGTTCATGGCTTGCCCTCCAGGGAATAGGACGGTTTCAGGGGGTAGGGCGCGAGGAGCTGCTGGACGCGCTGGCGGGAGACGCCCAGGATCCGTCCGATCTCCTGGTGGGTCCTCCCGCGGAGGCGCATGCGGAGCGCCCGCCGCTGGAGCGCCCGCCCGTGCTTCGTTAGGCCCGGCCGACGGCCCATAACATGACTCTAGCGAGACGCAAGAGATTTGTCAAGAGAAATCCGCTGGAGGTAGGTGTGCCGGTTCGGGATGTTGTCTCCAACAGCAGCGACATATCTGAGGCACAACAATGTGACTCCATCGGTTTGAACCGACACTCGCCGAGGCGCCTTCACAGCCTCCATGGTTATTCTTGACACACGGCAGGCACATCCACGAGTTGGAACGCATGGGATAACAATGAATGCTACAAGTACCCGATAATCCCCGCCAGAATAAAGAGCCGCGGATCGCCTCCCACACCCGCCACCAGATCCTGATGAAGCTCTCAGGCATCGGCATCGCCGTTCCTCCTTCGATAGATCATCAGCCGGTCATGCAGCCCATAGAAGACCGGGAGGTTGATGACCCGCTCCTCTTCGAAGTCTGATTCCAGGAGGTCGTGGAAGGCCTCGTCCGCCGTCGCGCCCTGGTACTCCCCGACGTAGAGGAACCACTCGCCCTTATAGGCGCGCAGGGCCTCGGCAGGCCACTCCGCTAGGTCGGGCCAGACCATCAGGAGGGTGTGGGTGGGAAAGCGGTCGAGGGCCTCCAGCGCCGTGATCCGCTCGATCTCCGTCCACGGCTCTGGCCAACCGTCATCGCTCACGGCGTGGTAGCGCCCCGTGCCGGGGTCAGTCGCCGCGACCTCCACGCCGGCGTGCCGGAGCTCCCAGGCCCAGTACCCGCTGCCCGCCCCGACCTCCAGAATCGGGGCGTAGGACCGAATAGCCTCGACGGCCTCCGGCGTCAGGATGGCGAACCCGAAGCGCCGGATAAAGTCGTCCCGGAGGGCGAATTCGTCGAGGCTCGGGATACGTCGTCTAGGTAGTAAATCATCCCGCATTTCCCGCGGATCCACCCCGCACTCCTCGAGGAACCGGAGGGCCTCGGTCATCAGCAGTCGTCCACGCGGCCGGGGAGGAGGTCACCCCGGAAGTCCTCGCGCGTCGCCTCGTAGTCACGCCTGAAGTGCTCGGAGAGGGGCTTCAACCCGAACCCCATGATGACCTCGACGCCGCACTCCGGGCACCGCCAGAGGTCGCCCATCCAGAGCTTGTAGGGGCCCCACGCGCCGCCGGCGCGCGGCGAGCCCTCCTCGATCACGACGCCGTTCTTCTTGACCCGGAGGAACTTGCGACAGCGGAGGCAGACCGGGCGCGGCATCAGGCGCTCCTCCCAAGCCTCACGGCCTCGATCCTGGCGTCAATCATCTCGTCGTAGGCCAGCCCCTCCAGCCAGCCCATCTTCAGGCCGAGGGCGTTCACTTTCCGAACGATCCGGGCGCGGAGCCCCTCGGCGGGCCGGCCCTCGTGCCGAAGGCGGTCCTCCGTGGAGAGGAGGGCGGCCTGGGCGTCGGCGAGGGCGTCGATCCGGGCGCGCGTGGGGACGTAGGGCCTCATGACTTCTCCCCCTCAATCCGGGCGAGCAGGGCGCGGGCTTCCTGGGTCAGCATTTCTAAGACCGTCGCATGGCTCGCGTCGCTTGCCCCGACCGGTTCAAAAGCGACACGGTGAATGAGCGCCAGCATCTCCGGCGCGGCCGCGATGAGGCGGGCGTTGGCATAATCTTCTTTGGTGAGCCCGCCCATGCGACAGATAATGCGACCGTTCCCAGTAACCTCATGGCGGGCACTTGGACCTGTCGGTGTGCCCATATTTCTACGATCCCACGGTCCCGGCGTGTGCTGGATCATGCGGGGTCTCCCGCTTCCACGCTGGCGTGTGTCGGCCGGCCAGCCTCCCGCGCCGCCTCGATCCCCGCCTGGGCCATCGTCGCCAGGAACGTCGCCTCCGCCGCCAGCCCCATCCCGGCGTCCAGCGCCGCCCCGGCATCCCGCAGGGCCTCCGGTATCTTGATCCTGACCCACGAGGCCAGGCAGGCGCTCAGGGCCGGGACCGCCGCCGTGAGGCCGTGCGCGTGGAGGTACTGCTTGGCGGCCCGCGCCTGCTGCTCGCACCGCCGCGTCAAAGCGAGTTGCTCGATCATGGGGTCGCTCATGCGTCCTCTCCACGGAGGGCCGGGTACTGCGCGTGGGCGGCCTCTAGGAGGGCGCGGTAGGCGACTCTCGCGGCCCGGTCGAAGAGGCGCGCGGGCTGCCAGTCGAGGGTCGAGTGGAAGATGTCCTGCCGCATGACCTCCTCGACGGCGGTCGCCTCCTCGGGGGTACATCCGGTGACCCTGATGATCCGCTTCTGGTAGTGGCTCATCGTCGCCTCCTTCGGTTGGGTTCCTTTATTTCTGTCCCCACTATAGGGCTATCCCGTTGCACTTGTCAAGCGATATTATCCTGCCGCAGCGCGCTAGGCGCACCGCGCTATGGTGCGGATAAGTTGAGCCGCCGTCGGCAATCCCTCTGCCGCACCGCGCTAGAGGCGGACGAGCGGGGGGTCGGAGCGGCGGGGATTTGGATTGCGGTGCAGGGGATGGCTGCGGCGGACCGGGAACCCGCATACGGCGCAGGGCTCCCCGTCCCATGGGCCACGGACCGAATCAGGTAGGGGCCGGCGGGCGGCCCGCGCCTCGGCGGCCTGGACGGCCTGTCGTTCACGTTCTATTCGGTTCCCGCGGGGCGGGCCGGGATTGCACGCCGGCGCGCAGTAGACCCGCTGGCGGTAGTTAGACGCCGACTCCCGGTAGAAGCGCCCCTTATAGCCCTTCCGCACCGGCCATGGAATCGGGTGCCCGCACGTCCGACACGGATTCAGGGGCCCGGGCGCTTCTGCCACAGTGGCATTGATATCGGGAGGGAGCAGTTGATGGACTCGCTGCTTCGAGATATGAAGGTCTTTTCCTATCTCCCGATACGAGAGTCCCTCGCCACGCAGCGTCAGGGCGCGGGATAGTCTGAGGGCCGCATTCGCCCCAGGATCGAGGCCGGGCTGGCCCGAGGGGTCGGAAGACGGCCCCCCGCCGTTGCCGCCCCCCTGGGGGGCAGCGCGCCCCGCTCCGGTCAGTCTAGCGGGCGGGCGGGTCGAGGAGCGTCGGGGTCGAGGCATCGCCGCACGTTCTCATCATCTCCCTCAGGGCCAGCCGCTCGGCCTCCTGGCTGGAGAGTCCCCAGATCAGCTTGATGGCCGAGTAGGCCAGGGCGTACTCACACCACGCCTCCCTCCTGGATGGTCGCCAGCGATCCGGCCCGCGGTCACCCTTCTGCCGGTTGGTGTGGGCGCTCGTGGCGCGGAGGTGGCTCCGGTAGGCGAGATCATTGGCGTAGGCCTCCCGGCGGGAGGCGCTCCAGGCGACCCCCCCGCTCCGGTGGGCCTCGGCGAGCGGGACGTGGTGGTCGATATCCATGTGGGCCGGATCGTTCAGGATCTCCCCGGACCAGGGATCGGTCCACTGCCCCCACGCCACCTCGCAGTGCCGCTCCTCATCCTCATCCTCGCGCCAGAGGACGGGCTTCTGGGAGTCGCGGATCAGGACCTCCTGACGGGTGTCCTGGCAGTCCCGGTCGGCGTCCGTCCAGTGCCGCCACTCGGCGCGGTTGAACCCTACCGAGCCGCCCGCCCCGATGAGAAGAACGAGTACCGCCATGAGAACGGCCGAGGAGACGAGGAGGGCGATGATTGGCCGTCGGTGGGTCATGGCGCGTCCCTCATCTCCTCCAGCCGGAACTCCGGTCGGGGCCGCCAGTCATCGCACCCGGAGCAGTATTCGATGCGCCTCCGATCCCCCGGCGCGAGCGCGAACCGGGCGGCAAGGCGGGCATCCACGCGCGTCAGCGCCCGGCAGCGGTGGCGGAGGGCCCAGCGTCGAGTGCGGCGTCGAGGCAGCGGCTGCACCAACTCCCCCTCACGGCGACGGTGAGTTCCGTCGAGTCGAATTCTAGGGTCAGGAAGCTAGGTCCAGATGGCACAGCCTCCATCCCTCCGCACCGCTCGCAATGGATAAATTGGAGGTTCGGCATCGGGCTCATCCGATGAGCGCCCTCCACGCGACGAGGGCGAGGAGGCACCCGGCGAAGGCCGCCGAGGCGAGGACGCACCATGCGACGGCGTCCTCCGCGAGCCGGCTCAGCCAGGGCGGACGGCGGGGGCGGGCATGTCGGACGTCCACCTAGACGCCCTCCTCGGCCGGGTCGGGACGCGGGCGTCGCCGCCGGTCATTCCCGTTGATCTGGAAGCGTCGGGGCCCGCTCTCATAAGAAGACCGGCCGCCGACGCTGACGCCCGCCCACTTCACCCAGCGCACGATGCGGCCGTTGCCGTCCAAGGCCGCCGCCTCGTGGTACACGGCGTTGGCGAGCTCGAATGATACCTCGAGATCTTCGACTTTGTGGGTCGCAAACAGCCAGTCGTGAACACTACCCGCGCGGCTGGCCTTCCGCTTGACGGCAAGCCAGACATAGGTGATCGGGAGCCACCACGGCACCGATTCCTTGTCGTTGACGAAGCCCTCGCGGAGCTTGATGATCCGTCCGCCGAGGAGGTCAGACTGGTACCAGAGGGGTTGAAGGAGCTGATAGCGCCCATCGGGGAGCTCCCGGGCATCCCAGGTATCATAGGGCGCGACGAATCCGCTCATCGGCGGCATCGCGGACAGAGCCGGCGGGGTCTCCCCGGGGACTTGTCTCGGGGCCGCCGGAACCAGCGCCCGCAGCGGCAGAGGATCGTCTCGACCCTCACGGGACGAGCCCAGCGGCCAGGTTCAGGAGGCGCATGAGGTTCTCGACGTCCAGCTCGGACTTGGGACTGTCGAGCTTCGCCCGGATCAGGAAGTCCGCCCGGACCGCCTCAGCGTGGACCCGGGCGAGCTCTTGGCACTCCGCCGCCGAGAGCTCGCTCCGGGCGCACTTGCCGACGTCCCGCTCGTAGCGCGTGAGGTAGAGCGCCCGGACCTTGGCGTACAGGTTCCGGGCGTCCTGCAGGGGGACGGAGACGGCCTCCGGCTCCCGACTGAGGAAGGGGAGTCCGCACGCCGGCGTGAGGAGCACGGCGGCGAGGAGGAGACCAAGGGCGCGCACGGTCATGGTCACTTCCTCCTTGTCAGGCCGCTAGGAAAGCGTGGCGGCCGATCACGGCAATGAGCTTCTCCCGATCTAGCTTCGTCGCATCGCCTGGGGTCGCCGCCCACGTCGGGAGCGTGCCGCCTCGGATCCTCCGGGTCAGCTCTGGATTTAGGTAGAAGTACGCCCCCGGTGCCGGGTCAGGCAGGAGTCGCCAGAGCGCCGCGGCGGCCGCCCGCCACGCGGCTTCACGTGCGGCATCGCTCGCACCGGCCAGCCGCGCCCGCGCCATCGGCCGGTAATCGTCATTCCAAGCCGAGGCGGCCTCGAACGCATGGCCATCCCCGTAGGCCAGCCCCTCGGGGCCGAGGACCGCCTGGCGGATCGTCTGGTGGAGGAGCTCCGCCCGGAAGCGGAAGACACTGCCGACAGCGAGCTGGCCGTCTGGAGGCTCCGCCTCAGCCTCGAGGAGGATCGTCGCCGCGAGGAGGGTCAATTCATCCCAGGTGCCGGGTTCCTCGACGAGGGGGAAAGGAGGCGTAAGGATCATCGCCGGTCCAAGTGCCAGGCCTCGCCCTCGCGCTGGCCGATGAACCGCTCGGGATGCTCTGTGATCTCCTCGACGACCGCGGGGTCGAGGGGGATCCAGGCGCGCCCGCGGCCCGCGAGGTGCGCCAGGAGGGCCTCATCGGGCGGGCGGCTCGCGCGCGCCACCTGTCGGACCGCTCCGGTCTCGTCGATCTCAGCGAACACGGGCATGGTTATTTCTTTCGCTTGAGCAAAACCATTCGCCGAAAACTCGCCTGGAGCCCCGCCGTCCCCTTCGTATCCCACGCCTTGAAGCTGTAGGTATGGGACCCGGTGCTGGGCGAGTCGATGTCCATGGGAGTGAAGAACGTTTGCGGGTTGTCCATAACGGCCCCGTTCGCCGTTACGCGCCCTTCGAGGAGTTGGGTGGTATCTCGATACACATAACACTGTATCTCGGCGTTGCCGGGCTGGCCATGTTCGAACTTCGCGTACCCGAACAAGTAGACATCCTCGTTGGCCTCCACGCTGATCGTGGCACTAGCGAGCTCTGTCAGCGACGTGCTCGTCGCCATCGTGATGCCAGCGTCGTTTTTCCCCGAGCCGCTCTCCGTGATGGCGTCATTGGTGACGTCCCCGGTGATGATCCGCGCGACGGTGAGGGAGGCCCCCGGGCTCAGCGCGCTCTCCTGGCAGGAGAAGTTTCGGATCGACGCCCAGTAGGTGTAGGCCGTCGCGTAGTCGATGTTCTCGTCATGGAACCGCTTCTTCCGGGCGCGCTCGATCTGGCTCGCCGCCCCCGTGCTCGTCGTCGTAGCGCGGAAGAGGTCGATCACGGACCAGTCGAGAGGCTCGACCACGGTCACGTCGATCTCGACGACCTTCGCCCCGCTCTGGCGGAGGGTCATCGCCGTGGGGGCGGCGAGGGTATAGACCGGCGCCTCCTGCTGGACGCTCGGCCCCGCCGGCGCCGGGCTCGCCCCGTCCGTCGGCAGCGTCCCCGCCGCGTAGGTATAGATCGCGCTGTTCCAGCCCCGGAGGAGGGCCCGCACGGACGTCGTCCCCTTGTGAATCTCCTCCACCTCCATGGTCTCGCTGGAATAGCCCAGGGGGACGGACGTGACCGTCACCAGCTCCCCGACCGCGAGTTGGCGGGCCTCCTGCGTGATCTCCACTTCCACGCGGTCCTGCCCCCAGATCTCGCGCTTCGCCCAGTAGTCCACGGTCTTGTCGGCCGTCGTCGTGTTGCGGATGTAGTCGTGCTCGACGACCCGGTCGGATCCGTACCCCCGGTGGACGGGGCGCGAGACCTCCAGGCGGCTCCCCGTAAAGGGGTCAGGCCGGAAGCGGAGGGTGTAGGACTTGATGGCCTCCCCGACGGGCCGGCGGCGGCGCGGGCCGATGGAGAGGAGGTTCCGCTCTCCGACGCCCGACCCGTCCCGCAGGGCGATCCGGGCGGTCGTGGCCTCGGTATCGACCGTGATCGTCCACTCCCCCGAGCTGTTCATCCCCAGACGCATCCCGCGCACCATGAGCAGCTCCCGGAGGACATCCTCGGCCCGCCGCGGGGTCAGGAGCGCCGCATCGCAGAAGAGGCTCCCGACGGTGTCCAGGGCCGTCTCGGCGGTCGTAAACGAGGCGGCGTTAACGGACTGGCCCAGGCCGTAGGTCGTGTCGGAGAGGATCGTCTTCACGGCCCGGGCGAAGTTCCGCTCGGCCGAGAGGCCCGTGACGTCCGCGTAGATCGCGTGGAAGGCGTTGGAGAAGTCCACCTGCCGGATGGTGAAGCGGACGGAGGTCATCCCGGAGTAGCGCGTCGTCTCGACGGTGTACTCGGAGGCCCCGATGGTGTGGAGCGTGCCGTTCGGCCCGTCCCGGTAGAGGGCGGAGACCGTGAGGCTGCCGCGGCCGACGAGGTAGTCGTACTGGCTGCTGGCCGTATTGTCGTTCACATAGGGGCACCGGACCTTCTCGACGTTGCCGTAGACCACGGGGATCGTCAGGCCGACGTCGACGGCGTTCGCGGTGAAGGTCGCCACGTCTACGATGCCCGTCGGGACCTCCTGGGCGAAGACGGAGAGGTCGGGGGCGACCACTGAGAATTCCAGGAAGCCCTCCCCCTGGGCGCAGTCCTCCACCTTGCCGGTCAGCTCCGTTACCGTCGTCCCGCTCTGTCGGTCGTACCGCTTTAGGCTCACGCGGACGCCGCGCAGGTCCCCCGCGTAGAGATCATCGAGGAGATTATCGGGATTAGCGAGCCGGAAGGAGGCGCGGCTGACCTCGGCCATCCCGAAGAAGGTCTCCACGGCCTGGTGCCCGACGACGGGGTCTTCCACGAGGAGCCCGCGATAGCGCAGGCCGGCCACCACAAGATCGAGGCCGGAGAAATTCTCCGGGACGCCCGGGGCCGGACCCAATTGGATCATAGTCGACTGGAACAGGTTCGACTGTGCCCACTTCTTGCTCGACCCGGCGATCTCCACGAGCCACGTCGGCTTCCACGTGGCCTGGCGGTCCGGCGCCTGGAGGGTGATCGGCATGGACTAGGGCGCCTCCCCGCCGTAACTCACGGGCGGCCCCGCGGCCTGTAGCGCTCCCGTAACTACGCCGTGGTTCCCGTTACCCGAGTAGTCCCGGGCGCTCGTCCCGTCGTCATAGGGCGAGCGGAGACTGATGTTGGCCGTCCGGTGCGGGCGGATCGTCAACATCTCCTGGGCGACCTCTGCCGCCGTCAGCTCCGCAAGCCAGATTCGATGATGCGCCATTTTCCCATCACTGTAAGAGCCCGACTGCACATAGCGCATGGTGTTGATCTGGGAAGCGCCAGAGGGCAACGGATTCGGTGGTGCTACCGCATGAGTCAAAGAAAGCGCGGCGCCGTCCTTGTAAATCTTCACGCGCCCGTCGCCCGTGCCCGCCGCCGTATTCACCACGAGCGCCCAGTGCGCCCACACGCCGGTCGAGAGTTGGCCCGTCGCCGTGTATGACCGCTCCACAAGAGGGGAGTTGGTCAGAAATACCATCGCGCTCGAGTCCGTTGCACGAGTGGCGACATAATAGGCGATATTCCCCGCGCCGCTGTCCTGCAAGGAAAACCCATCGCCGGTAAACGCCGTGTCGTACCACAGCCAGAACATCACCGTCAGCAGGGTCGCCCCGCCGATGCCGGCAATATCGCCATGGTTGACAGTGTCGTCAACCCCGTCATGATCGAGCGCCATCACTCGACCTCATAGGACAGCGTCTTACAGTCCCGCCAGTTCGCGGATCCCTCGTCATGGGTGCAGCGGTGCAGGCTCAGCGTGCCGGCGACGATCCAGCCGGAAGTCCTCGCCGTCCGCAGGGCGTCCCGAATACTCCGTGCCCTCACGTCATCGAGCGCCACATTGATGTCCGCCCGCAATCCAGGACGGCCCTGCTCGTCGGCGACGGGTTCGGCGGTCCCGCCCCGGCTGACGACCGCCGCCTGGGCGGTGTCCCGGTGGGCCGCCGTGTCGAAGGCCAGGTTCGCCATGACGCGCCAAAAGGCCATGACTCTACGTCGAGCTGCTGAGGCTGAGACTGGCGCCGAGGAACCGCGCGTCCGAGCCCAGCGTGTCTGACAGGTCTCGGCGGATGCGAATCTGAATGAGGCTGTCCTCCTTCCACTGCGTCGAGTTCGTCACGAAGGTCGTCCGGTACTGCTTGAGGACGCCCTCGCAGGTGGCGGGATTGGCGGCGGCGAAGATGTCGGTCGTGGTGAATGCGACGTCCCACTTCCCCCCGCAGGTCACGGTCTGGGAGTTCACCAACCAGCCGACCGTCCCGTCGCTTGAGGCGACCGACAGGACGGACAGTACCAGGGCGGCCCGCGAGACGGTGAAGCCCGTCGGCACCTGCATCCGACTCCAGTACGCGGACTCGGAGGTCGCGGTGTCGTAGTCGAGGACGTAGTACGGAATGCCCGACTGCGTGCCCTCGATCTTCTGGAGTTGGGGGAAGTTGCTGCACGCTCCGAACTCGGCGTTGAGAGGACTCAGCGTCCACGCCGGATGCTGGGCACTGACCCCCCCGCGGAGGCGGAAGATCTCCCGCCAATTCCCCGAGCCCTCGGAGATGAACACGAGGACGTCTCCCGCGCTGGTCTTGTAATTGACTCCGTCCCGGAGGATGAGCGTCGTCGCGTTGTGGGTCAGGGTCAGCGCGCCGTCGAAGATCAGGACGGCCAGCGCGCCCGCCCCCCGCGAGGCGATGGCGGTAATCCCGGTCGTGCCGGTGACGTGGAAGACCTCGCCATCGGTTCCGAGCGTGAGGGTCGCGCCGGAGACGAGGTCCGCGCCCTTCCGGAAGACGTCCCACCAGCTGAACCCCCCTGACGCGGCCGAGTCGCGGGCGACCCGCTGGGCGTTCGTGCCGCCGTCAAGGATATGGCAGGTGTTCCACTCGTCCGGCCCGACTTCTCCGGCGACCCCGAGGTCCGAGAGGGCGCTGCACGTCGCGTGGGTGATCGGCATTAGCGCACGACCTCCTCGAGCGTCCACGGCGTTTCCGCCAGCCCCGGCCCGACCGTCCAGAGCGGGTCGTCCGCGCTCCGCATCACGTACCCCTGGGACACGTCCCCGGTCGTCAGATAGCAGAAGAAGTAGTCCGCGTCCCAGAGCTGCCGCTGCAGGTCCAGCGTATCGTCCAAGTCATCCCCGCTCGCGGGACTCGCCGTCAGCACCCCGGCGAGCAGCGTCGCCTGGAGGCGCAGGAGCGGATCGCCCATCTGGCTCCGCTGCCGCCACCCCCCGTGCTGGGGGGCCACGTCGATCTTCGGCTCCAGCCGCTCGGCCCCGACGTCCCACCGCCATCCCTTCGGCGTGGTGGAGAGCGTCCCCGCCCAGATGCCCCCGAGCTCGTAGTAGAACACCCCGTCGGTCGGCTCCTGGCTCGGGATGCGGAGGCGGAGATAGCGATACCCGAAGCCGGTCGTCAGGTGCGTGTGCTGGTAGCGTCCGGTCCACGGGTTGCGCGCGAGCTGGACCGTCTCGTCGTAGGGTGGGGCGGCGAAGAGGCCGCCGCTGGACGAGGCCCCCTGAATGCGCGCGCAGGTGAAGTTGGCGTTGAGGAGGGCCACGAGGCCGACCGTCTGCGAGGAGCCCAGGTCCACGATCAGGTCGGCGCTCGACGTCGTCGTGCTGGTGCGCCAGGGGATGAACGGCCGCTGGGGGGTCTGCGCCTCCGTCGAGCAGTAGTTGGAGGTCTGATGGGAGGCCAGGACGCTGGCGGCGCTCGCCTCGACGAGGTTCGTGATGGAGAGCTTGATCCCCACCGCCCCCCCCTACTCCCGCCTGACACGGTCGGCGACGACGACGCCGAGCC
>ERZ1292632.2188-Hain-H43-01um-R2-2188-length-16925-cov-5_pt1 | contig 16925 bp, 14 predicted proteins | sample MGYA00564407_ERZ1292632 | MGnify/ENA primary metagenome ERZ1292632 (study PRJEB36523, sample SAMEA6512637) | groundwater metagenome | collected 2019-01-08 | study: AquaDiva: Metagenomics assemblies of 32 groundwater samples | reverse complement strand
CGCTCCGCCGCCAACAAATATTTTTTCCGAGATTGGCACAATCAAAGACCAAAGTAATACTCTTGTTGGCGGAGTAACTGTTCGTGTTACTTGCAACGATGCTGATCAGATAGGAGGAGTTGCTTGCGGGGACGGGACAACATCTTGGCAAAGTACATCATACCCGACTCTTCAAACATATTACTCGGGGCTTCCGTCAACCAGATCCTTTAATTTTGAGGTTCCCGGTATCAATCGATATTCATCGTACACTTCATTCCCAAGATTAAGAGTTAGTTTTAGCAAGAGTGGATATTTTTGGGATCAGAATGGCGACGGTATTGATAATGATTCTGGGACAATCACATATATTCCGAGACCGACGGCCAGCTATATTGTTAACGGTAATCAGACATACTTTAACTTTTTTGACGTTGTGATGAGGCAACCAATTTATTCGATTCAAGGCATCGTCAAAGATGGGCAGACGAATACTAATCTTGCCGGCGTGTCTGTCAATGGAGCCAATTTAACCGATGCAAACGGCAGATATCAAATTAACAACTTGCCGATATCTTCTGCTGCAATCCAAACTTTTATTTTTCATAAAGACGGATATACCGACCAAACAAAAACACTTCAAGATTTGGGTATAAACCCGGGCACATTAAATCCCAATCAGACAACGCCATATTCAACCGCTACGGTAAATCTAGTAAGCTCAATAACAACCATGACGGTTCTTGGCAGCATTAAGGGTGAAGACGGAATATTAATTCCTGACGTAGAGGTCGTAGTCGAATGTCCCGGCTGTAACAAGGGGCCATGGAATACCAATTCGACCGTAAATGGTTTAAATACAATTCCGAGTGTGACCGATCTCTATAACTACACAGTAAGGGATGTCTATAATTTCAAGGCTGACACAGTCATACAAACAATGCGAGTTAAATTTACTAAGATCGGTTATTACTACGATACTAATGGTGACGGAAAGAATAACGACCAGAATCAATTTCTAGCAATTCGTAAAAGCGACATAACAGCTCTGGCCACTTCTCCGCAAAATTACGTCGCCAAATTAAATGTAACTCTGAAACAAACCTTTTCGACAAATTTTGTAACAATATACGGCACCATTGCCGACGATCAAAGAACTTTGTTGCCCGGGGTTAATCTTCTGGTTAAAGCAAATTCGACAGGCCGTATATCATCCGGATATTCTGAGCAACAACTGATAACAAATGATGGAATTAGAGCTGCACATAATTATTACGTGGATAATATTCAGAGACCAGCAGGTCGACAAGTCGCGGTTACTATAAGTGTTATAGGAGTTCCAGATGGCTATGTTTTGACTGGCCGCGGAAGAGACAACATTCCATTTGAAATAACACTACCTCCAAACTATGGGTTTATGAGACTTGATTTAGTTTTTACTAGAATTGTCAACCCATATCAGCTGGTCGGAAAAATTGCCACCGTGAACGTTCCGGATCGACTACAATCAGATATAAATATCATGGCAACACCCCAGTATTTAATTAACGGTCAATATGTCAATGGTTCAAGCATAAACATTACTAGCTCAGACGTGGCAATTGTGAATGACTTAAACATTGCAGATTTGAATTACAAATTGAGCCTCCCCATAAATTTTGACCGAGTCTATATTAATTTTACTTCCGATCCGAGGTATCAAATAACGCCACCAAGATCGTATTACATTCCAAAGACAGATTTCCTAACCACTAACAATAAAAAGTACTATCGCCTTGATAAAATGATCGATCAAGGAGCCGGATCACTTTTGGTCAAGCTCGAGGATTCGGTTACAAAATTATCAATACCCGGCGCAACAATCAAAGTAAACGACACTTCTTACGGCTTAATCGAGACTGCGCAGTCAGATAATCATGGGGTGCATTTGTTTGAGAGCACAAACTATTTGAATTATGTTCTGAACAATCCTCCATATGAAAATGCATATTTTCCGGAATTAATCGTCGAAAAAGCTGGATATATACCTTTTAAAATGCTTTATACTTCTGGGACCAAAGAAATTACGGCTAAATTAACAGCGGATTCTTCTCCTGGATCAAACCTGTTGATAGTCAACAGCCTCAATCAAGACCAAGCGCCATTGCCAAACACAAAATTAAAGATTTGGAAAGGTAATAATACTACAGGGACCATTTTTAGAACCGTTTACACTAATGCGAATGGCAGGGCAAATATTACTGATCTGCAAGCGGGAGATTATATAATTGTCGCTTACAAAGACAATTTTCTGTCGACGACTAATAGCTCAATCCGTCTTCACCATGATAATCAAAAACAAGAAGTTTCCTTATCTCTCGATATGATTGCCGAAGGTTTATATTCAACCAAAGTAGTAGTTTTACAAGAAGGAACTCTGACGCCGATTGAAGATGCGCGAATTTCAATCACAGGCAGGCTGCCCACCGGAGTAAGTAGAAATTATATTACTGACGAAAATGGAACTGAAGAAATAAATATTCTAAAAAATGTTGATTATCAGGTTAAAGTAAAAGTCGGAGACGTTGAGCAGACAAAAACCGTTAAGTTGCCGGAAAATTTTGAAACCCTTTCGGACATCGAAAAAACACAATATATTCTTACCTTCATTTTCAATACGTTAGACGAGGTGGGCTATCCTGGTGTTGAAGTAGAATTTGTAGATGAGCAAACCGGCGATCCCATTCCGAATCTCGAAACTAAATTCATTCCTGAATTTATATTTGGAAGAATTCCAAATATCTCAGACATTAACGCAAATAGCCTAACCGGGACTACCAACGCAGATGGTCTTGTTACTTTGATATCGAGCTTCTCTTCCCCCGACCCTGAGCTGACTCAATTTAAGAATAATAAAACTCTCTTTACGAACGAAGAAAAAATCTTTCTAAAAATAGAGGAGGGCTATACTCCAAGAATCCACTATTTTGCAATAGAAGATATACCTAGCACAGATAAAAGTAACTGCTCACCAGGGCAAGTGTGCACCGTAAGGATTAAAGTAACAACTTATGCTAATACCAGGAAAGGGGCTGTTGAGGTTATTCTGGTTAATGGAAATGACGCAGAAGCCGTTACAAATGATGAAGCGCTTAACCAGGTATATCTTGAAAAATACAATTCATCTACGGCAAGATGGACCCGGACAAACGACCAGAGTTATATAGGAATGGATCATATAGTTAGGTTTGAGTCAATTAATAATGGAAAATATAGAGCAAAGACCGCACAGCAAGTTAGCGAACCGGTTATAGTAAACAACAACGAGCAACAAATATTAATCGGGGTTTGCCTAGCTTCTGAAAATTATGCTGTTATCGATTACAGCCCGGGAATTAAATTTGTATTTTCGACGCAAGCGCAGTATCAAGCTTATCAAACCGATCCATACGCCTATAATCTTGCCGGCGCAGCGGCAGATCAAGTCAAGCGCCAATCAATTAATATCGGCAATCTGCTAATTTACTTCAATGACAACAGTGAATTAAATGCCTTTGCCATTACCACTGTCTTCAATAATTGCAACGGCTTTGACAGGGCACACATACTTCAAGTGAATCAGGCAATGATAAATTTTCTGCGGGCAACAAATTCGCTTGATTCTTTAAAATTTATCGTTGCTCATGAGTACGGTCATTTGGTTTATTCCAAACTCCAATCCGACGGCGATGCATTTATTCCAAAATTTGATGCTCTTTATAGCAGATTACGTTCTGACCCCGAATACTCGGTTTCGACCCAGGTTTGGAATTTGATAGACGACGGTAATCTCCACAACGCTGTCCGTGCATTGGGAGGACACCCTGGAGACGTAGCCGCAGAAACATTTGCTTCGTTTTTTAGTGCCTACTACATGAACCACGAAGTTCTATACGGCTCAATCAAATATCATCTGGAAGAACAAAGCGATGCTCAAAATATTCTTGCTTATATTTGGGATATGTTTAGCGAAAGAATTGGCAGAGTTTTTTCAAACGATTCACAATTCTTTCCTGCCGTCGGAAATTCCGTAATGGGGTCAGGCTATACATATAACCAAATCAAATCCGGTATTTGGAGGACTGAAATTTATAACGGTTTAAACATTATTCAAAGATCTAATGTTTTATATTCACGATACATCGCTCCGATTATCGGCAGAACTCTCGATGCGATTAATTCTGCCACAAACCGATTCAACAATGTAATTTACACGGCAATGAGAAATTTAGGCCTTCTCCGAAACGTTGGGTCAGTTAGTGTTACAATACAAGATTCAAATGGGACGGCAAAAAGTAATGTTATCGTCCAAGTGGGCCCAAGAATGGGAATAACAAATAACTCCGGACAGGCAACAATTAACACTATACCTACTGGCGTACAAACGGCACGACGAATCAAATCCGCAATTAACGGAGCTAATTACACGCCTATAAATAGCGCTGATAGTAGAATTACCATAAGAAAGAATACAACCGTGTCAAAAACCATCAGGGTGCGATGATTTGTAGTATATATTTTTTAAAGGTCTCTGTGGATACTAGCAATCCGATCATAAGTTGAGGGTATTCCTAACCAAATGGAACAGACGTTAATGATTTTTCTAAGTATGAGATTGGAGAATTAAAGATTTCTGGATGGCTAAATCTGACGGCAAATTCTGCCACAATTTCTCTATTGACTTTTTGATATCGATATGATATAATGCAGTAGTGAGTAATACTTCACGAGAAGGGTGGTGCTGGAAATGCTCCGCACCGTTTGCATCGCCGGTTTGATTATTATGGTCATCACCTCGATCGCGCTGGCCTATGGCCAGTTGTGGCTCCGGGGCGTCGACAACGTCAAGGTCGGCCTGGTCGGCGACAAGTTGACGGGTACGACAACTGACGGAACTTTGGCCACAACCAAGGTTGCGGTCGGCAAGTCGTACACCTTGATGTCGCAGGACGAGAGCGGGCCATACGCTGTCGGCAAGGTCTTGGTCACCAAGACCAAGTGCAGATACTTCGAGGGTCAGCTCGTAGGTCGCAGTTGAGCAGCAGAACACACTCACGATCAAGACAGCGCTCGCCAATAGGTAGCGCTGCTTTTTTGTCTCTAAAATTAATCTTATCTATATTAGATATTTTAGAGATTATTTTCTTGACAGTGTTCGGTTTGTGTTTGGTATAATAAAGCTATGATTACCGAACATAATCCAAACACTAATCGAATAAATACCGAACCGTTCAATGGTGGCTGGGTTGAATAAGTAAAAACTTAAAAGTAAAAAATAAAAATATGCAACCAGAAAATATAAAAAATAGAGCTTATAAATTTTCACTAGAAGTAGTAAAACTGAGCGATAATTTCAGTAGATCAAAATTAAGTACTATTATTATTCTTAAGCAACTGATTCGCGCAGCTACAAGTATCGCAGCTAATCTCATTGAGGCAAAAGCTACTAGTTCTAAAAAAGATTTTATTAATTTCAATTATCACTCCCTAAAATCTGCCAATGAGACAATTTATTGGCTTGATTTATTGGCCGATTCTCAACCTTCTTGTAAAAAAGAGATTTTGAAATTAAGAAATGAGGCTGATGAAATCTCAAAGATTATTGCTAGTTGCATTCTGAAATTGAAAAAATAATTTTTACCTTTATTTTTACTTTTTACTTTTCATTTTTTACTTAATCCGAAGGAGCAATGTGGAGAGCTTAACCAAACGTCAAAAGGAAATATTGGACTTCATTCGCAATTTTATCGGCGAAAATGGATACGCGCCGTCTTTTCGCGAAATTGCTTATTACTTTGAGCTTTCATCGGTCTCAACAGTGGCCGAGTACATTTCTATATTGGAGGAGAAAGGCTATCTGACCAAAGAAGCGATGGAGGCTCGCTCAATCCAGCTGACACCGGCGTTTGCATCCGGCATCGATACTTTCGAAATACCCCTCTCGGGAGTAATCGATGCCGGCAAGCCGATAGAAGCAATCCGGACCAACGAAACTATTGATATTCCCAAAGACATGATGGGCCGGCGGACATTTGCGCTGCGTGTTCGCGGCGAATCAATGATTGATGACGGAATTATTGACGGGGATTATGTCATTATCGAACAATCATCCACGCCCAGAAATGGTGAAATTGTTGTGGCTTTAATTGACAACGAAAACGCAACACTTAAGCGTTTTTACAACGAAAGAAATGGTATTCGGTTACAACCAGCAAACAAATCGATGCGGTCAATGCGTTTCGCCAAAAAGAGGGTAACTATACAGGGAAAAGTCAAGGGTGTGATTAGAAAATTCTAATAGTGGATAGTAATTTTATTGATAATAGTCGATACAAGATATATACTGGTATTGACTATTTTATTTAAAGGGAGGAGGTCTTGTGGAAACAGAAAATAGAAAATTAATTAAGTTCTCCAATTACAGCCTGTGCGTAACTCTGCCGAAATTGGTAATCAAAAGATTGAAATGGGGAAAGGGCGATATCGTCCGATTAGTGGTCAATGAGGATAAAGGTGAAATCTTGATTCGCAAGGGCCTGCGGATTCCAAAAATTGCTGAAGCCATAAAGTCAGAACAGCCAAAGCCCAAAACCAAATCAAATGTCAAAAAACCGGGCAAGGCAAGATGGTGAAAGTAAAATGGTAATAAAATGGGCCGTTATTTTGATTTGTCTGACGAATCAAAATCTGTTAAAGTAATACTTAAAGGAGGGCTCCTTGAGTATTGCTGATGACATTCGGCCTAAAAAGTTTAAACGAATTTCTAAACATTCGTCTCGTGTTAGTGTTAAAGTGGCAAAAGAAAGAGACGAAATTGAGGATAAACTTTTTAGCCGGCCTGATACTGATGGTTTTTTTGCCAATACCCCGATAGAAAAAAACGGAAAAACAAAAAAAGGTAATAGAATTCCAGCAAAAATTGAAGTCGATCGCTCAACATCTAGTCACAATTACCGCTGGCTTTACACTCTGACAATTATTATTGTCATCCTAATTTTAGCCGGACTTGTAGCTTGGCAGAATCTCGATACGATCAAAAGTTTTGTAAATGGTTCATATAAGAAGAAGAATGATCAGAGTTTGAATGAGATAATTTCATCAACTAATGATTCCTTAAAGAAATATGATACCTCTGGCCAAAAAGCAACCGATCAATCGACAACAGATCAACAAAATATCAAGACCATCCCTGCAATTGATAAATCGGTAATAAAAATTTCCGTTCTTAACGGTTCCGGAGTGAAAAATTCTGCAAAGGCCGTTGCCGATACATTAACTGCCGCCGGTTTCACAGTTACAGGCACTGGAAATGCCAGGTCATTCAGCTATCAAACAACATATATTTACTATAAAAGCGGAAAAGATGTTGAAGCGAATTTAGTCAAAAGTGCAATCAGCGACAAAACAACAGAAATAAAAGAGAGTAATACTGTCGTCGGATCAACAAACGACATTGTGGTCGTAGTTGGGAAAACTTAACATGGAACAGATTAGTAAAATCTTCTCATATTATGACAAACTAATTATGAGTATCTCGCCTGGATACTCCGGTATTTTGTCTCTGGCAATCCTGTCACTCTTTATTTGGGCACTTTACAGATTCATTAAGGGAAACTTTATTTGGTTTGTGATAATCATCGTTTTTATTCCGGCGACTTGGCCGGCACTAAAAAGTATTGGAAGGGCTCTTATGATAATTGGTGAGTTTTTACTGGTTAGAATTTTTTTCAAAGGATGAAGAATACCCATATATTCAGGTTAAAAAAAGGGGAGGAGTTGGTCTCCTCGGTTTTAAATTTCTGTCAAAAAATCTACATCGAATCCGCTTGGTTTTCCGCTTTGGGAGCGGCAAAGCAATCAAAATTGGCATTCTATGATTTAAATAGTAAATCTTTTATCCGCAAAAACTTTATGGAATCACTTGAAATCGTCAGTCTTGTTGGTAATATTGCTACACTTGACGGAAAATTAGTTTCTCATTGCCATGTGGTATTATCAGATAAGAATATGAAAACTTATGGCGGCCATCTGGATAAACTAATTGTTGCCGCCACTTGCGAAATAATATTAAAGCCAGTGCAAATAAAATTAACTAGAAAATACTCTGAAGAAATCGGTTTAAATTTATTGGAGATATAATGGACAATCCGTTTCTAAATGCACAACAAGATATTGACGCAGCTGCAAAAATCGGCAGATTCGATCAGGAATTGATTAAAGTTTTAAAAGTACCGGAGCGAATTTTGCAGGTGGCAATTCCGATCAAGATGGATAATGGCAATTTGAAAATTTTTCACGGTTATCGCGTCCAGCACAGCAGTGCCCGTGGTCCCTACAAAGGTGGGATTCGTTTTCACCCGCAAACCAATATGGACGAAGTTAAGGCACTGGCAACATGGATGAGTCTAAAATGCGCTGTGATTGATATTCCTTTTGGCGGCGGAAAAGGTGGGATTGAAGTTAATCCCAAAGAATTATCTGAGAAAGAAACAGAGTGTTTGACTCGCGGTTATGTAAAAAAAATTTTTGATTTTGTTGGCCCAGAAAAAGATATTCCAGCGCCAGATGTTTATACCACGCCACAAATTATGACCTGGTATGCTGACGAGTATTCAAAATTAGCGAAAAAGAAAACTCCGGCTTGCGTTACCGGTAAGCCAATTGATGCCGGTGGATCGCTTGGCCGCGATACGGCGACAGCCCGAGGCGGGCAATTTGTTTTAGAAAAATTTTTGCAAATTTCCAAGACAAGAATTTTAACTATTAAAACAGTTGCTGTGCAGGGTTTTGGTAATGCTGGAGCCAATATTGCCAAATTGCTACACAGCGCCGGATATAAGGTTGTTGCTATCTCTGATTCCAGCGGCGGAACCATTAATAAAAACGGCTTAAATCCTTCGGAGCTATTACAGCTTAAGAAAAAATATAAAGAAATTTCCAATATCAAAAATATCCAAAGAATTTCCAATGAAAAACTTTTGAAACTTTCGGTTGATGTTTTAATTCCGGCGGCGCTGGAAGATGTGATCAGTGAAAAAAATGCCGATAAAATTAAAGCGAAAATCATTCTTGAACTTGCCAATGGCCCTGTGACACCAGAAGCAGATAAAATTTTAGCTGGGAAAAAAATAATCGTCATTCCCGATATTTTAGCTAGTGCCGGCGGTGTGACCGTAAGCTATTTTGAGTGGTTTCAAAATATGAAAAAACAAAAATGGACCAAGAAACAAATTGATAAAAAATTAATGACAAAAATGGACGCTGCAATAATTGCCGTTTATTCAGCGTCAAAAAAATTCAAATGTTCTTTACGCCAAGCAGCTTATATTTTGGCAATCAAAAAAATTATCGATTCGATGAAAACGAAAGGAGTGTCATGAAAAAATATGATGTAGTAATTGTTGGCGGCGGACCGGCGGGAATTACCGCGGCAATATATACTTCAAGGCGAATGCTCTCGACTTTAGTTGTTACCAGAGAACCTGGCGGTCAAGTAGTTAAAACTCCGGATATTGAGAACTACCCAGGTTTTGATTTAATTTCCGGAATAGAGCTGGCAAAAAAATTTATCAATCAAGCAAAAAGGTTCGGTGCAAAAATTACTTATGATGAAGTAACTCATTTGGAAGAAAAAGCCGGTGAGTTTATTGTCTCCGGACAAAAAGAAGAATATCTTGCTAAATCCATAATTCTGGCATTTGGCAAGATTCCGCGAAAACTCTCCATCCCCGGAGAAGAAGAATTTAAGGGTAAGGGCGTTTCCTATTGCTCAACCTGTGACGCACCGTTTTTTAAAAACAAGGTAGTTGCAGTCAACGGTGGGGGAAATTCAGCTTTTGACGCAGCGCTTTTACTTTCTAGGGTGGCAGAAAAGGTTTATCTAATCCATCGCCGTAATGAATTCACTGCCGAAGAAATTTTGATTAAAAAACTAACAACTAAAAATAATGTGGAGATTTTGACTAATGCTACCATCGAAAAAATCAATGGCGATGCTAAAGTCGCATCGATTGATATTAAACGTCAGGGCAAACTCGATAATTTGGCAGTTGATGGTTTATTCATTGAAATTGGCTATATTGTTGAAGACGGCTTAATTAAAGACTTCGTCGAAATGGATGAAAAAAATCAAATTAAAACCAACAAAGACCATTCGACGTCTAGAGAAGGCGTCTTTGCCGCCGGGGACCTAACAAATTCCTATTATAAACAAATCGTCATTTCTGCCGGCGAAGGCGCAATTGCCGCTCTCTCCGCCGCAAAATATTTAGATGAGAAGAAATAAGGAATTATATGCCAAAAGTAACTTTCAGTTATGACCGTCACAAAGATGTCTGGAGCTGGGTTCGAATTGCACAAGATCGTGATGAAAGTTGGGGAACTAATTGGCGAAAGGAAAACCAACACATCCCAGATTTTTTGCTCGATAAAATTCTAAAAGCTTCGAAAGAGGATGCGATTAGAATGGTAGAGAAGCATTTTTCTACAAGCGAATATCAGCAGTACAAAGAAAGTATTATGAGCGCAGAGATTGATTCGCTTACAAATATCTGGCAAACAAAAGAAAAAGAATTTTTCAAAATATTAGAAAATATTTCCCAAAAACCGATTTATCAAAATGTTTTTCCTTGTTATTTTACAACCGGTTTTATGTGCCCATATAAAACCAATGAAAAACCCAATTGGTTTATGGTTTCTATCTGGAAAGGGATTCCATTTTGGATCACAACGATTTGTCATGAAATTCTACATCTACAATTTATATATTATTGGCGAGACGAAATAACGGCAAAAATTGGGAAAGAAAAGTTTGAAATACTTAAAGAGTCTTTGACCTTCCTTTTAGACGAAGATGAATTTGATAACATTATTTTATCTGAAGACAAAGGATACCCGAACCATCAAGCGCTAAGGAAAGAACTATCTGAGTTTTGGCAGAAAAATAAAAACTTCAATGGACTTGTAGAGTTTGGAATAAAAAAATTATCATAATTTTATGACCGATCAACTTGATGAGAACCTTAAGTTGGGGGCTCCTCTTGCTGACCGGTATAATCTGTTTTCACATTTTTACTCACTCGACACACTTTAATTTAATCAATTGATACCAGTAAATGTTCACATATATACAAGCGGCCGTTGGTATTTATGTGATATTATATCTATATGAAGCGAAGTACAAAAACTAGGATAAAGGATAAACTAGTAAATATTACTCTCGAAATTTTGGAACACTTTTATAATGTCGGTGGTTTCACGATGGATGCCATGATCAGTAAAAGCGCCGCAAGAAAAATTTTTCATTCTAATTTTTACAAAACTTACACAGAGGTCCCTTTCGCTAAATGGTTGTATCGCCTGAGAGATCAAGGGTACCTGTCTTATACTCCCGGAACTGAATCAATTGAATTCACATTCAAGACAAAACTGAAATTTCTGAATCAAATCGGAAAACAAATTGAGGAGTCACCACACTATCATTTTTTATCTTTTGATATTCCAGAGACCGAAAAAACTTCTAGAAATATGTTCAGGAAGGCAATAAAAGAGCTGGGATACATTAGGATACAACAAAGCTTATGGGTAATTAATAAAGACGTTTTCGATATTGTTCAGACAATTTGTTATCAACTTGGCGTAGGTAAATATATTATTAATATCATTTCACAAGAAACAGATATTGACGGGATATTAGATAAAAAGTTTATTTAGTAAATTCACATCTATGCAAACGGCCGTTTAAATAAGTGTGATCAATAAACAGAAAAACTTTGTTATAATTTCGAGTATTGTTTGAATTCATGATAATATAAAAATTAGCTTAATTGTTTGAATTTGAAGTCAGGGTATGACGGATTTATTTGATCGAAATTTAGGGACAGATGCGCCGTTGGCTGACCGAATGCGGCCAAATGATTTTTCCGGTTTTATCGGTCAGGAGCATATTTTAGCACCAGATAAGATTCTGCGCAAGGCGATTGAAGCCGACAAGCTTTTTTCCATGATTCTTTGGGGACCACCGGGATCGGGAAAGACTACTCTGTCACGATTAATCGCCAATAAAACTAAATCTTACTTTCAGCCGTTTTCAGCTGTTACTGCTGGAATTTCAGATGTTAGAAAATTTTTAGATACAGCAGTTGAACGGAAAAAATTCCACCAGCAAAAAACAATTTTGTTTGTTGATGAAATCCATCATTTCAATAAAACCCAGCAAGATGCCTTTTTGCCAGCGGTTGAGAACGGAACGATAATTTTGATTGGTGCGACTACTGAAAATCCTTCATTTGAAGTTAACGCGCCGTTATTATCCCGGGCTCGTGTTTTTCATTTACGGGAACTTTCTGAAAATGACATTGAAAAATTACTTAAATTGGCAATAAAAGATAAGAACAGGGGATTCGGAAAATTGAAAATTAAAATTGATGATGCGGCAATAAAACATATCGCCAAACTATGTGAAGGTGATGCTCGTGATGCATACAACGCACTGGAACTAGCCGTTTCAACTTGTCTGCCAGTAGGCGAGGCTTCAAGGAAAAAATTCGGGACTATTACAATTGACTTAAAAATAGCCGAAGAGGCGATACAGAAGAAATTTATCCGCTATGACAAAGAGGCTGATGGACATTTTGATGCTATCTCGGCCCTGCACAAATCGGTTCGCGCTTCCGACGTTGATGCCTCACTCCATTACCTAGCCAGGATGCTAGAGGCTGGCGAAGACCCGCTTTATATTGTCCGCCGGCTGGTTCGAGCCGCATCGGAAGATATCGGACTGGCTGACCCCCTTGCTCTGGTCTTGGCGATCTCAACCCAACAGGTAATCCATTTCATCGGTATGCCGGAAGCTAATGATACCTTAGCACAGCTGGTAATTTACCTGTCCAAAGCGCCAAAATCACGGGCAGTTGATGATGCATATGCCAAAGCTCGCGATGATGTTCAAAATCAGCGGCTTGATCCAATACCGCTTGATATTCGAAATGCTTCAACTAAACTAATGAAAGAGTTTGGCTTTGGCAAAGATTACGAACCTTACGGGAAAAAGGATCACAGGCCGCGAAACCTGCACAAACAGCATTATTGGATTGATGACAAAAAATAGTTTATAATAGAGATATCAAAAAATCGTTATGAAAATAAAACAAAAATTAAGTGAGGGGCAATGACAAACATCGAATTAAAACAAGGCGAAGGAGAGACTGTCGTCGAGGGAAAAAGTAAATTAACGTTTAGAGAGAAGCTAAAAAAGTTTTGGTCTAATCCGCGGAATCGCAAAATTACAATTATTTCAGCAATTGGGATCATCTTGGTCGCTATCGGCCTGGGATTTTATTTTATTTTTCGCCCAGATTTAGGGATTGATTTAGCACTTGATGTCGATAAGAAGGAAGAGCAAAAACTCTACCAGTCATCGCTTGATGGAACTATGGTCTCTAAAGAGGATGCCGATCGCCACCCATTGGGAATTATGGTCGAAAATCATCTTGACGCCAGACCGCAACTTGGCCTTTCGGCCGCAAGTATTGTTTATGAGGCAATTGCTGAAGGCGGAATAACTCGATTTTTAGCAGTTTATGGGCCAAGAGGCGGAGAAAAAATCGGGCCGGTACGCTCTGCGCGAATCTATTATGTCGACTGGATCCGAGAATATAATGGTTATTATGCTCATGTTGGCGGAAACTATGATGCTTTGCAGAAAATCAAGAAAGATGGCATTTTAGATCTCGACCAGTTTGCAAATCCGGCCGCTTATTGGCGTGATTATTCAAGAAAAGTTTCATCCGAGCACACAATGTACACTGCGACATCAAAGCTTTATGGCGCCGCAGGAGACAAAAAATATTCAGCTACAAATGATTTTTCTCCTTACAAATTCAAAACTGATCTTGCCCTTGACAGCCGACCGACAGCACAGGCAGTTACAATTAATTTTGGCAACACGACATATAATGTCGCCTATACTTATGACCGGACTAATAACCAATATCTCCGCGCTCAAGCAGGCAGTTCACACATGGACGCGGCAACTAATACCCAGCTTTCAGCAAAAAATGTTGTCGTCCAAGTAGTCAAGCGATCATCGACCGTAACCGAGATTAACGAGCAGGGATGGATCATGGATACTGTCGGCTCCGGGGAAGCTTCAGTGTTTTTAGACGGCAAAGAAATTAAAGCAACATGGAGAAAGGAAAATGATAAGGCAAGGACGAAATTTTATGACAAAGTTAGCAGCGCAGAAATCGAATTCAATCCCGGCACCACTTGGATCGAAATCCTGTCTCCTGAATTATCTTTTTCTGCAAAATAGTAGTTTCTTGATTTAATGTAGCGAGGATTCTATGGCAAAAATACAGGCTATTAGAGCACTAGAAGTGCTTGATTCACGAGGAAACCCGACGGTGTATGTCAAAACATATCTCGATGATGGCTCTGTCGGCGTCGGTTATGCACCTTCAGGCGCTTCAACAGGAAAATATGAAGCGCTAGAGTTGCGTGATGGCGATCCAAAACGCTACAACGGCAAAGGCGTGCTGAAGGCTATTCAAAATATCACGGACAAAATTACTCCGGCTTTAATTGGTATGAAAATTGAGGACTTCCGGCCAGTCGACCAAAAAATGATTGAAATTGACGGAACCCCAAACAAAGGGAATCTCGGCGGCAATGCCACTCTGGCTGTATCTATTTCCGTCGCTGAAGCCATCGCTCATAGCAAAAAGCTTGAACTTTTTGCTTTTTTGGCTGGCTATTTTGGATCCACTGAAAACTACACGATTCCACTGCCATATCTGAACATTTTAAATGGCGGCAAACATGCAGTTGGCTCAACAGACTTTCAAGAATTCATGATTGTGCCGGTAAAATTTGCAAACTTTACCGAATCATTGCGCGCCGGTACGGAGATATACCAATCGCTCGGAAAAATTCTTCTTGAGCGAAATTATCAGCCGCTTGTAGGTGATGAAGGAGGTTTTGCGCCATCACTTTTTTCAAATGAACAAGCAATGGAGCTTTTGATGATGGCGATCAAAGATGCCGGTTATGCCGCCGGCGAAGAAGTGTTTATCGGCCTAGATCCGGCGGCCTCAAGAATATTTTATAAAGATGTTTATCAGCTCCATCGGGAAAATCGAACGTTTACTTCCGATGAATTGATTGATTTTTACAAGCAATGGGTAGAAAAATATCCGATTATTTCGATCGAGGATGGTTTGGATCAGGATGACTGGCAAGGCTGGCAACGGCTGACAGCTGAAATCGCTGGGAAAATTGATATCATTGGCGATGATTTGTACACTACCAACAAAAACCGCTTGCAATTAGGAATTCAGCAGAGAGCTTCAAATTCAATTTTGATTAAACCCAACCAGATCGGCACATTGACAGAAACAATTGAGACGATTAATTTTGCCAAACAGAACAACATTAAATTCATGGTTTCTCACCGTTCGGGCGAAAACGAGGATACTTTTATTGCTGATTTAGCTGTAGCCGCGGGCGGCGGATCAATAAAAACCGGTGCTCCTTGTCGAACTGAACGGACATCAAAATATAATCGGTTGATGGAAATTGAAAGATTACTGGGCGATAAGGCAAAATTAGCAACAAGAGATGTTAGTCAAAATACGGGGCTTCAATAAACTAGTCCATAAAGTTCAAAGTCCTTAAAGTCTATCAAGTCGGCAAATTTTATACATTTATACAATAGATTCCGATTCTTAGCACTTTACGGACTTTAAAAACCTTTGACTTTAGACTTGAATAAAGAAAAATCCGCCTTTTTGGGGCGGATTTTTCTTTATTTAGAATCCAAGGCTTCTGGCAATATCCATAACCTTAAAGAAATAACTAGAGGAAGGGTTATAGGACCATAGAGCGGTTTTATAACCGTTCATGGCACCACCTGAAGCAGCAAGGTAGTTGGCAGCAGCATATATGGCGTCATTGACATTAGTAATGTCAGCAATCCCGTCACCGTTACCGTCTACACCATAGTGCCTCCAAGTGGAAGGTATGAACTGCATCGGACCGGTAGCACCGGAAGGATTTCGTTTTGAAGTCGATCCGGAACATCCAGTCTCAACATAGTGGATAGCCTTAAGGATTCGCCAGTCAATACCGTAAGCAGCACCTGCGGACTGATAAATGCTGTCAAAATTTGAAGGGTCGCTGTAGACCTTGGCAGTGGCGGTTTTAACAGTTTTGGCAGGTTTGACAGCTATGGCGGCCTCAAAGGCAGCTCTGGCCGCACTTTCGGCGGCAACTCGCTCCTGCGCCTGCACCTGACTTTCGCCAGGAATAATAGTCGCATGCTGTTCGGCAATATCGACTATCTGACCGGAAGTTTTATCAAGTACAATCTTGCTCTTAAAAGTCTCATCTTCCTTGGCAGAAAAAACCGGAACGATAGAGACAGGAGCAATTACACCAAGAATTGCAATCGAAGCAACTCTTGTATGTAGTTTGTTACCAATGACTGATTTATGAAAGTACGACTTGATCCTCTCCTTGAGTCCGCCTAAGGCGGATTTGATGTTGAGGGTCATGTACGTTATTCTGGCGTTCGTGCAGTCCGCCGAGGCGGAGAGCCTTGCGCACAGAAATTGTTAATGACTTGCCCCGTAGTGATCGTCGACTAGATGATCTACTACTGGGGTTAAACAAAAAGTTGCCCGTTTTCACAGACAACTGCTCCATTATAGCATATGATTTAATATTTGTCAATAGCTCCGTAATGTTTCAATAGCTTGGAAACACCCTGATGGAAAAAGGACTGATAAAATCTGGAATATGTATACATCAAATCCCAACGCTCCTAGAGCAAGAAGGAGTATCTGCTCTATCCTTTTATTTTGATCAAGCCTTGGCCGGATCTAATATCTGGGGAACAGAGATTTCACTTTCTTAAGCCGTAGCCGAAG
>ERZ1292632.2185-Hain-H43-01um-R2-2185-length-16933-cov-8_pt1 | contig 16933 bp, 23 predicted proteins | sample MGYA00564407_ERZ1292632 | MGnify/ENA primary metagenome ERZ1292632 (study PRJEB36523, sample SAMEA6512637) | groundwater metagenome | collected 2019-01-08 | study: AquaDiva: Metagenomics assemblies of 32 groundwater samples | reverse complement strand
AAAAGCAATAGCACACAATTTGAGGCTAAAGCCCCAATAGATTTTCAACAGAGCCCCCTGCGACTCTTCATTTTTAATATCATTTTTTCTTCCAAAGCATTTTTGTATATCCAGTGTTATCGATGTTGTCTTGTTTTATGTTAAGCTCTTTTAATGTTTTTATTATCTCTTTTTTTGCCTTATGAATTTCATGCTTTTTTGCCAGATATTCAACCTCAACAAACCAGCCAAGTTTTTCTACATTGTTCAGCTCTATTGACACTTTTGTGTTTCTCTTGTTTTTGTATGTTTCAGAGTGTTTTATCTTTGTGAGCCATTTTGTGAATTTCAAGTCAGTCATAAGCTCCAGAAAGTTATCTAAATTGCTTATTTTAAATTCGAATTCTTGTTTGACAACTATCTGCTTATTCCACAAATTTTTAATCCATTTCTTGAAATTGACAGTATACGTTTTTCCATCGTTTCTTATTCTGAAAGCTTTATGCGGATAGCCCTGCTGATTTATCTTGAAATAAAAATCTTTTTTTGTCTCCTTCTTTGTAAAATTAGCTATTCTTTTTATCTTTTCTCTTGCTTCATAAGGATTCTTGATTTTTATTTTTGTTTCTACTTCGAACCATGCCATTTTTCCCTCTGTTTATATAATTATTTGATGTTTAAAAATCAATTTATTTTAATTTTGCCAGTCTGCCAATCCCTTAATATCAATCTTGCCGTTTTGTCCATGTTTATTTCATTTTTTTTGATGAAGAAATTTTTTTGTTTTCCCAATTTTTCCAGAAGAATTTCAGCATCGCCGTTTGCATAAATCCTGTAATGCTTTTCTAATAAGCCAGGATACTCATGCATTAAGTCAGCTATTACCTGTTCTGGGTCTTTTATCTGGCTGTGGCTTCTCGCGCTTACTTTTGTGTGTTTGCTCAGCAGAGCTGAATCAATTGAAGAATATTCTTTCTGCGGAATCACTCCAGGGCTGTCAAGCAAAACTATTTCCTTTGAAAGCCTTAATTTTTGGACGCCTTTTGTGAAGCCAGCATCAGAGCCTGTTTTAGCTGAATTTTTCCCAATTAGCATATTGATTAAAGAAGATTTCCCAGTATTAGGATATCCTATGACTCCAACTACCACTTTTCCGTATTTGTTCTTTGGAATGTTCTTGGCTAATATTTTGATTTTGTCCCTGAGCCTCTTTATCCCTTTTCTTTCCGTGCATGAAACAACAACATTTGGCTCTGGCAGATCTTTAAGTTCAGGGTTTAAATCTGATTTATTAATAACGTAAATTATTATCTTGTTTTTACTTTCCATATCTTTTTCAAGCTCTTTATTTCTTGTTTCTTCTATAAATCTTGAGTCAATTATCTCTAAGATTATATTGGATTGGTCTAGGATTTTACGGAGGACTTCCGGATATTTTGATTTTTGTTTCAGATAGTTTCTTGGGTCTTTGGCTCTTCCTGTATGTCTGCTTGAAAATGAGTATAGCGGTCTCATGAATTAGAAAGAAGACTGGAGTTTAAAAAAGAACGCCCCGACCGAGATTCGAACTCGGGTCACCGCCGATCCCCTTGCCTCTAAAGAAAAACTTTTGAGGCGAAAACGAGTGCGCCTGTCCTAGAGAGGACTGAGGTTATTGTCTCAACGACTACACCTCGGCAAATGAGAGGGCGGCATTCTTGGCCTCTAAACTATCGGGGCTTGTTTGCCTTTCCCGGAGTTTCGGTCGCACGTAAGTGAAGACCTAAACTGTCGGGGCTCTTCAAATTAGTCAATAAAACTCTATTTAAAGCTTTATTGATATGTCTTCTGGAGTTGCGAAATCTTTAAATCCAGCTATTGAGTGTATTTTTTATGGAAGAATTAGACGTGTGCCCTAAATGCAAAGGAACAGGAAGAATCAAAACGGAAGGTGGCTCTATAACCACTTGTTTTGATTGCCTTTTAAGCGGCAGAATGGACCAGCATGATAAGAAGCTAAAAAGCGGCGAAGAAATGGGTTTTAAGGTTTAGATAGAATGAATAATGTTTTTATTCCTGATGAGAATGAATTAGAGAAGAAATTGAATTTTTTTGTATTAGAGGGAGCTGACTCTATTCATGTTGTTTCCGATTTTGACAGGACTCTGACTTATGCAACATTTGGGAACCAGAAAACTCCTTCACTGATTTCTCATCTTAGAAATGGAAACTATCTTACATCAGATTATGCTGAAAGAGCGCAGAAGCTAGCGGATAAATATCACCCTATTGAAATTAATTCTAATATCTCTATAGATGAGAAAAAGAAGGATATGTCAGAATGGTGGAAATCTCATTATGAGTTGCTTGCTGAATGTGGCTTAGATGAAGAAACCATGAAGAAAGCCGTCAGAGACCTAGTTAAAGAAGGAAGGTTTAGGCTTAGAAAAGGAACTAGAGATTTTTTTGGAAGCTTGCATGAAGAAAAAATTCCGTTAATTATAATGAGTTCTGCAGGCATTGGAAATATGGTTACTGACTTTTTGGATATACATGGTCTTTATTGCAGTAATGTTCATTTTATTGGAAATACTCTTGATTTTGACTCAAAAGGAAAATTTAGAGGCATTGAAGACAACAAAATAATCCATAGCTTTAACAAAAATGAGATTGAGATTAAAGGGCTTCCAGTTTATGATGAGATTTCTAAAAGAAGAAATGTTCTGCTTCTTGGTGATTCTTTAGGAGATTTGAAAATGGCTGAAGGATTTCCTTACAAGAATCTGCTAAAAATTGGATTTTTCAATCCTGGAGAAGAAGACTTTGAACATTATGCAGACCAGTTTGATGTTTTGATAAAAAATGATGGTGATTTTAGCTATGTTAATTTTTTGCTTAAGAATATTCTGAGGTGACTAATTTTTTGCTTGCTGCGTGAATCCTGCAATTTTCGCTTGAACATAGCCCCACCAGGATTCGAACCTGGGTCCCGAGGCCCAGAACCTCGTATACTTGACCACTATACTATGGGGCTGTATACATTACTGTTTTATTAAGAGTATTAAAATTTATCCCATAGAAACTTTTTTATAGCTAACTTAACTTTCATTTAAATGGCTATAGGCGCTACTTTATTTATCGTTATCGCATTAATAATACTTATATGGGTTTTTATTGAGATTAAAAGATTCAGGCATAAATTCTTTGCAGTTTTTCTTGTGATACTTATACTTTTCACCTATCTTAGCTTTACTCTTGTTTTGAAAGGGAAAAATGTTGATTGGAAATCTCCTTCAGGAATGGTTGAGGCCAGTAAGCTTTATTTCTCCTGGCTTGGCTCGTTGTTTGGAAATGCTAAATCAATAACAAGCCATGCTATCAGTCTGGATTGGAAAGGCAATGAAACTGGATGATGAAATTCCTGATTTTTTTATTCATGTTCCTTGTTTTTGGAGCTCTTTTAGTTATAAGCAATCATGGAATTTCTTTTTCTGAATCTGAAGATTTAAGCGATTTCAAGAATTTATACGTCAACTGGCTGATTAAAATATTCGGAAATTTTGGGAAAATTACTGGAGATTTTGTAAAACTTGATTGGAGTCAGTAATCTTTATAAACTGCAAATTCTTAAACTATCTATGCCAAGAAAATCGGCTGGAAAAAAGAGGGTGAGAAGTTCTGGGAGGTCTGTTAAAAGGGTTTCTAGAAAAAGTGCTTCAAATAGCGCAGATGTATCTAAAAAACCCCGCCGCGGCTTAAAGATTGCCTTGTTCAACCTTATCCTATTTGCGATAATATTTGTTATCTCAATTATTCTTTACTCAGTTATTTCAGACGTGGTTTTGAATGAGTTCTTTCTAATGATTTCCTTTTTATCAGGATTTATTGCTGTCGCGTTTCTCATAGTTACCTTGATTTTTGTGTTCTTGAGAATGGTTAGAAAAAGATAAATAAGCTCCAGCTGGGAAAGAGCCCCTAATTCCGAAATTTTTGTTTTTATAGAAGATAAAAAATAGTTTGCAGCTTAATTATAAATTTATTCTATTCCTTAAAGATTAATTTATTAAACTGAAACTTTATTAATGGAAGTAATTTCGTATAAGCCAATATGCCACAGTAGCTCAGTCGGTTTAGAGCATTACATTGGTATGAACCTTTTGGAAAGGTTCCCAAACCAAATTTTAACAAAAATGTAAAGGTCGGGAGTTCGATTCTCCCCTGTGGCTTTTTTCATAAAATAATCAAATAAATTCTTTAAAGATTTCTTCCAAGTCAATTTCATACAAAGCAGCAGGCATTTTTATCTTCCAGTTCTTTAGTATTTTTGGATGAATCTCTCCCAAAAAACCAATTGGTTTATTCTTTATGCAAATTTCAGCGGATCTTCCGTCTATGAACCACGGAAGATTTTCATTCGGCTCTTTTATCTCAAGATGTATATTTAACATTCTGGCCAAATATTCTAAAGCTTGTTTTATTTCTGTAAAATTTCCTGGAGACATTCCCAACGCCAGTTTTTCATTTTCATTTTCTGATTCAAAGGTTTTTCCAATTTCAAATATTTTCTGGGGATATTCCGAATCAACATTTTCTGAAAAATTTTTCAGAATATAATGTGCTAGATTTTTTCTCAAAATATTATACTCTGTTTTTGATCCTTTTACTTGAAGAGTTTGTTTTTCCTGAGAATTCATTTTTTCAAATTGATCTCTCTTTATTGTCAGATGATAGTTTGAAACTTCAAGAGCTTCTATCCCTTCAAGAATTTCCGCTATTTTTCTTTTCATTGATTCTTTTTTATTTTCCTGGCCTATAGTTGAAATTTTTGGAATTTCTTCTTTAAAATTCTCATAGCCATAAGCGATTGCAATATCTTCTATTAAATCTACTTCGTGAATTATGTCTATTCTCCATGCAGGCACGCTTGCCTGGCCTTTTTCATATTCATGACCCATTTTTTCCAATAGCTTTTTCATATCTTTTTCATTTAACTCAAGGCCAAGAAGCTTATTTGCTGAGTCTAAGGATATTTTTTCTTTTTTTGGGTCTAAGTTAGGGGTTATTTCTGGTTTAGCGTATTTAAGCTTCATCTGGTAAATTATTCCCCCCATATCTGCAAGCGTTGCTGCAATTATATTCAAGCATTTCTTTAGAGTTTCCAAGTCATAACCAGAGCATTCTACAAAAACATCTTTGGTTTTTGTTGTTATTTTTCCTGTTGTTTCTGAATTTATTATTGGGGGCATGCTCATTATTTTGTCTTCCGAATCTGTGAAAACAGGAAATTTTATTTTTCCAGCCAATAAATGCGAGTGCTCTTTTCCTGCAGGATGCTTTTGCAGAATTTCAAGACCTGACATCTCTTTTTGATATTCTAATGGCGTGAATTTTATTTTCTCTGGTTCAAGAGCTTTATAATTTATTGGCAGCTTTATTTTTTCAAGAGGATAAATCCCAATTGCTGCTTTTTTTCTTTTTCTGCCATACGTTGCGTGGATTTTTTCTTGAAGGTCTATTATTTCTTTTATTTTTGCATCATCTAACTTTAAATCTTGGATTATCGCGCATGCTGTAAAAGGTCTTATGTCTTTTACAGAAGAGTCTATATTAACTTCATAATCTTTTTTTGGAGGCAGAACTTTGTAAGATTTAATGCCTGTTTTTTTCCCTAAAAAAGCCAGAAAAGATCTCTTAAAACCCTGATATGAAAGCAAGTCCGGGCGATTTGGAAATATTTCTATTTGAAGATCTTTTTCGTTTATAGAATCAACTGGTGTTCCAAACATTGCAATCCTTTCCTGCATTTTTTCATCCAGCTTTCCAATTTCTTTTTCAAATTCTTTTACGGGTATTGTTATGACTGCCATTTTAATGAAGACTTAAATAGTTTATTTATTTCATTTATATTGAATTTATCTTGTTCTTTTCCAAAATCTCTATTAAAAAAAGAGAGTATGTATTTTTCAGCTTCTTTATTTCTTTTTCCCATTAGCTTTTCAGATTCTTTTTTTTCAGTAACTATCTTTTCAAAGAATTTTTTTATATTTTCCGGGAAAAGATTGATTACTTTTTTGTAGTTTTTTGGAGGAGGTGATTTGTGTTTTTCTATCCATAGGATACAGGCGATACTTCTCAAAACATAAACATATTTTTTTAAGTTAGCAACATCTCCTATTTCATTTATGTATTTATAAAAATTTTGTTTTGCCATAGAAGAATAATGTTTTTTTAATTTCATCCGGTTGAAATCTCTTTCAAAGATGTTTTTCAATTTTTTTCTTAGAAAATTATCTATGTAAACAATATCACTACTTAGCCATTCCCAAACAGAAGGATTAGATTTTATCATTAATCTTAGGAATTTGCGAAAGTCCCAGAGAGTAATGTCTAAATCTCCTATTGGCTTATCGATTTGTTTTTTCCCCTCTTCTACTACTTGATAATCTTGAATGTAGACTCCCCTTATGTCATAATCACTATCTTTGCTTTCCCAACCCCAGGCTCTACTTCCCGACTCAATTAGGAATAAGACTTTTACTTTCTCTTTTTTTTCAATTTTTTTCACTTCTTTAATTAATTCAGTTTTCATTTCATCCAAAATTTCATTTTCCTCAGTTTATTTAAATCATTCTTGTACATATCTCTTATGTCCGCAATTTCAAAGTATTCTCTGATTATTCTTTCAAAACCCTGGCCCCAAGCTAGAACAGGTATGTTTTCACCCATAAGAGGAATCACAACTTCCGGCCTGAAAATTCCTGCTCCTCCAAGTTCTATCCATTTCTTCTGATTTTTGTCAAAGACATCAATTTCTAATGACGGCTCTGTATACGGAAAATAGCTTGGGCGGATTCTTATCTGTTCATAGCCCATTTTTCTATAGAATTCCTTTATATATCCAATTAAATGCCTGAGATTTGCATTTTTATCAATAACAATTCCCTCTGTTTGTGTCAGCTCAAATAAGTGATTTATGTCTAGAGTTTCATTTCTAAACACTTTTCCTATGGCGAAAAATTTCTTAGGAAGGTCTTTTTTATCAATATTTGCAAGTGTTGCCGCTGATAAACATGTCGTATGTGTTCTTAGAACAAGCTTCTTTGCTTCTTCTTCATTCCATGTTCCACCCCAGCCTTTTGAGCCATCAACACCTTTTTCATGCGCTTCTTTTACAGCCTTTACTATTTTTTTATCAGGAAGCTCTTCATCTTTGTTTAAAAAAAAAGTGTCCTGCATTTCTCTTACTGAATGGTCTTGTGCAGTGAATAAAGCATCAAAATTCCAGAAACTTGTCTGGATTAAATTTCCAGACATTTCTTCAAAACCCATCTCCGTCCATATTTTTTTGGCGTAATCTACTGCCTGATTTACAAAATGCCTTTTACCACCATAAATTTGAGGCACTCCTGAAATTACATCATACTTCCTGAATTTTTTGCCTTTCCAGGATCCTTTCGCCAGCATGTCTGAATTCACTTGTTCTATAAGGTCTTTTTTTTCAAGATTTTTTCTCGAGAGCTCTTCTCCCGTTTTAGTGGGAATTGCAATTATTTCTTTTTCTTCCCTTATTTCTATTATTTTTTTTCTTTTCTGAAGAGATTCAAAAGCGTATTTTTGCTCTGCAGTCAGATTATCATAATTCAATGGAAGAGACTCAAGAAAAAATTCTTCAAGGCTTTTTTTCGTGATTTCTTCTTTTTTGCTGTTAAAAATAAGCTTGTTTTTCTGAAGGTCTATAAGAGCTCTTTTTTTCAATGCACCTATAGATGCCTTGAATTCATCATCAGACAGCTTGCTTTGCTTTTGAGCTTCTTCTATAGAAATAATTTTTTTCTCATATAAAAGATTTATAAGCCTTCTTTCAGGAAGCCCTTTCTTTTTGTATAAAGCGCCATTAACTCCCAGCTCAATTATTCTTTTTTTTATTGTCTCAAGTTTTACTAACTCTTTGTTTTCAAGATAGCCTAAAGCTCTTGTAACTGAAACTTTATCCAGATTTGACTTTTTGCATATGTTTGCGATTTCTTCACCTATGTATGGAAGAATTTTCCTTTCATTTGGGCTTAAAGTTTCGAGTATTTTTTCGTTATTCTGAGTCATATTTGATAGAAATATCAATAGGTTAAAAGGGTTTTGATTGCTTTTTATTGCACCCTAATTTCTAATTATATCGCAAATTTTATCTTCAACTTCTTTTATTTTGCCTTTGCCAATTTTTCCTATTTTGTATGATATTATAGATTCTCTCAGAGTGAACAGTATTGAAGGTTTTATGAAACTATTAATATTTAAACTTCCGACAGAAAAGTCTTTTTGGATTAATGAAATTTGATATGGGTCTGAATGTTTTTTTGAAGTAATTTGGCACAAGATCAAATCCTCTCCCCTTAGATTTGCTATGACAAGCGCAGGTCTTTTGATTAAAGACTTTAAATCTGAAAAAGGAAAAGGAGTCACAACAACATCACCCTTTACAAATTTTTCCATGCTTCATTATCCTCTTTACTTAGCCAGTTTTCAGCAAGAAGTTTTTTATCAGCAAAAATATTTGATTTTATACTCTCTAATTCTTCTATTCTTTTTTGAACACATTTTCTAACAAACTCACTCCACTTTATCTCAGAGAATTTCCGCATTTTTCTATAGACATTGTTATCAATTGAAAGAGTTATATTTGTCATAAATCTTTAAGTGAGCTCACTTATTTAAATGTTTTCTTTTCATGGTTTTATTTAGAATATTTGCCTATAATTCCTTAGTCATCCAAGTAGGCATTCCAAGAACTAATCCAAGAGCTTTAAGGTCATGCAAATTTTCTCCGCCTATAAATCTCATTTTTACTTTGTTTTTGCTGCAGAGTTTTATGTTCTGGCTTATTCTTGCCAGGATTTCTGCTTTTTGCTTTCCCTTATGAGTCTTCATTTCAGAAAGATGGATTCCTATAACTATGCTTTTCTTTTTTGCTTCCCTTGCCATAACATTATCAAAGCCTGAATTTCTCTGCTTTTGCCAGTCTTTTCTAAAAAAGAGTATTGGCATAAATAATCCAAAGTCAAGTTTTTCAATGATTTTTCTGTTCAATTCGTCATTTGATCCTGTGAAACCAATAAGCCTGTCAGGGCTTTTGGCCCTGGCTTCACCAAGCTTTTTCTTGGCTTCTTCAAAATTATCCACTTGGACTATTACTGATTGCATGATTCAGTTAAGAGATGGATGTTTAAAAGAGTTTGGAACAGTTGGAAAAGATTTATAAACATATTATTTGCTGTAACTGTCATGAGTGATCTTGAAGAAAGGAAAAAATTTATTTTAGACCAAGTTGGAGAAGAAGGACTCAGTGTACTTAGAGAAAATGGCATTGACGTTGATTCTGCAGTCAGAAAAATATTAAGAAGACAAATAATGCAAAAAAAAAACTTAGAAAGACAGGCAGAATCAGGAGATATCAGTAATATGATGGCCTCTGAATTAGTATACAGATCAATTTTGCCTGATGATATGTATGGTCAAGAATTTACGAGAAGATTAAGTGGTGTTAATTTAACAGATAAACAGATTTCTAGTTTATATGAAATTGAACAATTGATTTTATCAGTTGATGGAAAACTAAGAGAAGATAGAAAACAACCATGGGTTAGAAGATATTTTATAATGCATGATTCGACACCTGAATCAATACCTGCAAAAAGTCTTTTGACTTTATCAGAATTAATTATGATCACTGATGATGCAAATGCAGCTTTTTCTAGGGATCATCACGTATTACCTGAGCCAGCTTGGAGTGCACTTTGTATCGCTGCCTGCTGTGCTGACTATACTGAAGCAAGATTTGCTCATGAATTTAATAGGAGAACTGAAAAATTTGGCTGGTCAAATAAACAAAGCAGAGCTTACACAAAAAACGAATGTTTATTAACTGAAAGATTGAAATGGGGAAATCACAATGAACCTGCCTGGACACCTGAAACTTGTAATTTAAATCAGTATTCAATTTAAATCTTCACCCCCAATCATCGTCCCTTTAAACTTTTTTCCTTTAAGAAAATCATCAAAGTTTTTCATATCTTTTCCAAGAATATAAGTTTTTACTTTTTTTTCAAGAATTATTTTTGCAGCGGATTGATCAAGAACAAAATGCTGACCGGGCGAGAATTTTTCTTTGTTCGCCATCTTCAAAAAGTCTTTCCATGAAATCTTAGGTATAAATTTAGCGTCTCTGTGCTTTTTTGGATTTTTGCTGTAAAGGCCTTGAACATCTGTCAAATTAATAAAATCAGCGTTGAAAAAATTGGCAAGTTTTGCAGAAGTGCCATCAGAAGTTTCATTGGGAGCGTATCTTAAAGCACCGCAGAAAACAATTTCATTTTTGTTCAATAAAAATTCAACATGCTTCATGTCTTGGGGAATCCCTTCATTCGCTTCTTTTCCAAAAAGGTAAGTCATAAACCTTGCATTTAATCTAGTTACAGCAATCCCAACTAAACTTTGAAAAAACCTTGATTCTCCACCGTTCTTCAGCCCATTAATATAAGTTCTTGCAACTTTGCCTCCTCCACAAACAACAACAAATTTGTACTTATTCATATTTTTCAATACAACTTCTTTAAACTTTTTCAAAAAATCTATTTCAATATCTCCTGGAACAATTAAACTTCCGCCCAAGCTAATTACAATCACTTTTTTCATTTTTATAGAAAGCTAACAGGTTATTTAAATTTTGACATGTATATTTGAGAACAACAAAGATTTTTAAGTATTAATCTAGTATCTTGTTATGGCTGACGAGTTCTATGCTAATGTTTACAGAAGTTTATGCTCTAAATTCAATAGTTCTTATAAAAAAAGTGGAGTTCTGAAATATCTAGAAGAAAATCCTGAAAGAGAAGGCAGGGCTATTTTGTTTGGCTTTAACTTTATTTTTTTAGGAAATAATCGCAAAATGAATTTAATGGTTGTTCCACCAGAAGGCAGTGTAGAAAAATTTTCTCAGTATTTATCAGAGATAGGCCCAAATTTTGAGAAAACAAAGAAGAATAGCAGCTGTGTGAAATTCAGAAAGTGGCATTCTGATGAATATGGAAGAGGATGCTTTGAATTTGAGTTTGCTTCTAGAAATCCCTCAAATATCTCTGATTTTGTTTTAGAACAAGTTGTTTCTCCGTCTTTGAAGTTTTTAAGAAGCTCATTTTATGGTAAATAGTTTGTTATCTAAAAGAAACCTCTGTTTTAACTTTTAATAGATCAAGATGATTCAGATAATTTTATTTGTTAGAAAGGTTTTTATTAAATGAATTTATAATATGTTTATGAAAAAAACCATAGGGGTTATATTATTAATATTTTCTTTATTTATCTTGACGAATTCTTTAAAAATTAATGCTTTTGCAGTGTTTGATAATATTAGAGAGAGACATGTGGGGAAATAAAGTTGTTAAAATAAAATATAAAGATGGAAAAATTGTTTCGTGATTTTACTTAATTGTAAATAGCCTATCATCGTCAACATCAAAAACATCTAATTTAACTCCAGAGTCCAGCCAGCCATGGCTGTAATTCAAGGCTGCAAAAGCATTTACGTAATCCCCTTTCTTTTCAAAATGCTTTGCGTCTGAAAGATAATTTGAAACCATCTCTATAATTTCTTTTGCCTCCTTTTCTTTTCCCTTAATTATATTCTTTTTAACTTCCTCTAATGCTTCTGAAGTTAACTTAAAATATTTCTCAAGTTTTGCTTTTGTGATTGTTTTCATGATTAAAGAAATTGCTGTTGGTTTATAAGATTTTAGAAAGTTCAATACCTCATCTGAGGAATCATTTTTCTTATTATGAATTTGCTTCCTATAAGCTCCGAAACTATTGCTGAAATCACCAAATTCCCCACCGCGATTTTGTAAACTCCTTCATGTATTGGAATTTTCGTTGCCCGTGAAAAAGAATTTAAAATGCCATCTATCTCTTCTTTGTTTAATAGAACATTTGTTGTCTGAGCTCCCATCTGGCCCTTTACAACAATATTTTCTTCAGGTCCATTGCATTCTATACTCATTGTTCTTGGATTCTGGATTAAAGTGTTTAGCTTTCCTAATTCAATCTGAGTTGAGTCTGGAAATGGAATTACATTCCTTACAGTTGGAGGAAGAGGAATCTCTGGAATTCTTAATGGCTGTCTTTGTCTTGACATAGGCATGATATTCACAGGTGAATTTGAAGGAATGGCGCTTATATTTGAAGCTCTTGGCATGGCTCTTGCAGCTGAAGCTTGTGGAATAATAAGGGCAGGCTTTGGCAGTATTCTGTATCTTCTTACTGGCTGGCTGTGCATAATGCTTGGCATAAGCTCTTCACGATTTTCATTTTTCTCCTCTATTTTAAGCCTTTTTTCTTTTTTATTCAGAAGATTTTGAAGTTTGAAGAATTCTTCCGCCTGCGTATGTTTGATAAGCTGCTCTGTAAATTTCAACAGGAACATTAATCTAAACCTGTCAGAAGTTTTTTCAAGCCTACTTTTTATTTTTTCTTCCATTTCAAGGAAATGCTGTGTCTTCATCAGAGCCTTGATTTGAAGAAGAAGCTTCCTGAGTGAATTCGTTAAGCTCTCTAGTCTTTGTCAGCAATGGTTTTTGTTTTTTTGGTAGAAGAGGAAGCTCTCTTTGCTGGGGAATTTGGGATTGCATGTACTGCTGAGAGGACATATACTGAGGAGGCATTTGCTGAGGCATAGGCTGCATAAACATTTCTTGCGGAGGTATTCTTTCATGAAGCAGGCTAAGACCTCTTGCCAGTGTTTTATTTTGATCAACCAACGAATCAAGTTTATCAATAAAATCTTTGTTTCCGCTCTCAAGATCAAAGTCTTTTTCAGCCAAAGCTTTTGCAGAAATTTCAAATAAATCAAGAAGTTTTGAAACCTGACCCGTTAAATTGTCAAGCTTTAAAGATAAGTTTGTAAGAACTCTCTGAAGGGAGACAAAATTTTCAATCAGAAGAGGGTCAACTTTTATTTCTCTTTGCTGCAAAGCAGAATTTTCATGATAATGATGTTCGTGATTAACAGCTTTGTGTTTATGGTGCACACTCTTTTTCGGCATGAAAGAATTAGGGTTTTCTCATTTATAAAACTTTTCAGTTTTCCTCAGGATGCTCTTCAAGATATTCTTCTTTTTCTTTTTCTATCGCTTGAATTTCCTTATCTATTCTTTTTCTTTCTGATTCATTTATCTCTTTATGCCAGTTTTTCTTCTGCTCATATTTTCTTGGCTCTTTGTCAGTTCCTACCACTAATGATTTTTCTATTTCTGCAATAAATTCTGCGATTTCTGCGGCTTTGTCAGCGTTGACAGTTATGCTGTCAATTCCCGTTTCAATAAGATATTTTGCCATTTCTTTATTGCTTCCAGCCTGTCCGCAAATGCCTGTTTCCACATTATACCTCTTGCAGACTCTTATAACATACCCAATCTGATAGAGAACAGCAGGATGCATTTCGTTATAGAGGTATTGAACCTCTTCATTTCCTCTATCAACAGCCAGCATATATTGAGTTAGGTCGTTTGTTCCGAATGATATGAACTGAATTCCCTCTTCACAAAGCTCTTTTATTATCTGGACAGCTGCAGGAGTTTCTATCATGACTCCAATTTTTGCATTGTTAAAATGAATTTCTTTCAGCATTTTCTTGACTTGCTTTATTTCATCTACAAGAATGACTTGGGGGAATAAAAGACCTACTTTTTTCCCTTTTTCTGCAACTCTTTTTAATCCATTAAGCTCTGCTTTCATTATTTCTGGTTTTTTTAAGCTATATCTTATCCCGTGAAAACCCAACATAGGGTTTGCTTCTATCTCTTGAGGCGCCCCTTTTAAATTTCTAAATTCGTCGCTCCTTATGTCTGATGTCCTCACATAAACCTCATCAAAATGTTCGGCAATTCCCTCTATTCCTTTAAAAATTATGTCTTCATAGTCTTTTATTTTTCCTTGCTGCAGGAAGAAGTTTGGATGCCTGCCAGATTCTGCGATTATTCCTTCAATCCTTGTCAAGCCGACTTTTGTTGCTCCTGATTTTGCCGCCCTCTCCGCGAAATCAGGGAGGTCAACAATAACTTTTATGACGGTTTTTGTCTTTGCTTTTATTGGAAGAACTTCTTTCTGCTCGCTTTCTGCCACTTTTCCCTTGTATATCTTTCCAGTATAGCCGTCTACTGTTACGACATCTCCATCCTCCAGCTTAGAGGTTGCTTTTTCTGTTCCTACAACTGCAGGGATTCCCATCTCTCTTGAAACTATTGCGGCATGACTTGTTAATCCGCCTTCATCTGTAACTATTGCAGCAGATTTTTGCATAGAAACAACCATATCAGGATTAGTCATTTTTGTAACCATTACATCTCCCTTGACTATTTTCTGAAGGTCTTCCATATCTCTGACTATCTTTACTTTTCCAACGCCAATTCCAGGAGATGCCGGTTGCCCCTCGAGAATCGGAGTTCCTTTTATTTCTTTGTGAGTTTCAATTCTTTTTCCCATAGTTGTTATTGGCCTTGTCTGGACAAGGTAAATTTCCTGACCTTCAATTGCAAATTCTATATCTTGAGGTTTTCCATAATGCTCTTCTAGCTTTAGGGCCATTTCTGCCAGTTTTTTTATTTCATGATCTTTAAGAACCTGAGATTTCGATTTTTCTTCTGTAAGCTTGACTATTGCTTCATGCCCTCCTGAATCTCTTGTGATTGCAATTTTTTTGTCTCCTATCTTTTTGCTGGTTATCTCCAATTCTCTCGAAACTCTGTAAGAGTCAGGAGTTATTTTTCCAGAAACTATTCCTTCCCCCAGTCCAAAAACAGCCTCAACAATCACGTTTTCATTGTTGTATGAAGGGTCCTTTGAGAATATAACGCCAGATTTATCAGAATCAACCATTTTTTGGACAACTACTGCTAAGCTTGCCTGTTCGTGCTTGAAACCCTGTTTATTTCTGTAATATGTTGCTCTAGATGTGAATAAAGAAGCAAAGCATTTTTTTACGTTTTCTATAAGCGAGGAATTTCCTTTTACATTTAAGTATGTGTCTTGTTGTCCGGCAAAGCTGGCCTCTGCCAGGTCTTCTGTTGTTGCAGAGCTTCTTACCGCCACAAAAATTGGCTCTGCGCCTCTTCTTAAAATATCATGGGCAGCTCCACTTGAGAGTGATTTATCTGATCCTAAAGCATCATAAGCTTCTAGAATATCATCCTCCATTTTCTCTGGCATTTTTGAATTTTCTATCAGTTCACGAATTTTTTTTGTAGACTCATCCAGCTGTTTTGTGTTTTCATAGTCAAGCTCTGTCAGAATGTTTTTTATCCTTATGTCAATATTTGCCTCTTTTATGAAGTAATCATATGCCTGGGCTGTTATAACAAAGCCAGGAGGAACAGGAACTTTTAAGTTGAAAATCTCGCCGAGGTTTGCGCCTTTTCCTCCCACGAATTTTCCAGAATCTTTGTCAATTTCAGAAAACCATTTTATAAAGTCAATTCCTTGATTTTCAATGCCTTCCTCATCCTCTTTTTTCTTCATAAATGGTAAAACTCAGAATACTTAATAAAGGTTTTTGTTGGTGAAAATTTTTCGCTTCAGAAGATTTATAAATACTTTTTCTCTCATATTTCTATGTTATTATGGCTTTGGATACTAATTGCATTGGCAGTGATTATTATAATTATAATCTTTTCCTATTACAACAGATTTTCTGTTCTTTCAAACAGGATTGATAATTCTTTGTCTCAAATAGACGTTCAGCTTAAAAGAAGAGCCGATCTTATTCCTAATTTGCTTGAAACAGTCAAGGGTTATGCAAAGCACGAGAAAGAGATTATGAAGTCGGTTAATGATGCCAGGAAGTCGCTGGTTTCAGGAGATATTTCATCTAGAATTAAGGCAAACGACAAGCTTGAGGGATTTTTAGGAAGACTTTTTGCAATTGCAGAAAATTATCCTGATTTGAAGGCAAACACAAACTTTATTGAGCTTCAAAAAGAGCTTTCAACAACAGAGGACAGAGTTGCTTATTCAAGGCAGTTTTACAACGACAGCATACTTTCATATAACAATTTATGCACGACTTTCCCGGGCAAGTTCTTTGCTGGAATGTACGGCAGAAAGGAAAAGGAATATTTGAAGATTGCAGAAGCCGAAAGGAAAGTTGTGAAGGTTGATTTTTAGGATATAAATTCTTAAAAAGTATTGATTTCTAACTTTTCAATGGGAAAAGTTAAATTACCTATTCATGATATTTCTAAAAGAGATTTTAATAATGATGGTTTCAAAAAAAGATATCTTGACAAAAGAGTTCTAGAGCAAGAAGACTTGAATGCTATAGAAGGTGTTTTTGGGCTATCTGACAGAAGCCCAAATTCTAATGTTGGAAGCCTTTGTTGTTCTGAATATCATCAGCACGATTATCCATGTAATTGGTATAACAGCCCTGAAGCAGGAATTGTTGATAGATTGTTATTAGAAATAAGGCGTTATCAGACAATTTGTTCAAAAGTTGGGGAAGTTGCGTCATCATGTCTGCGAGATGGCGGCTGAGGTCAATAAAATTTAATTCCCAAAACTTAAAAACACATTCATTTTTTCAAATTATTAGAAACAGCGCTTAAATATTTCTTAATGTTTTTGTTAGATGCAAATCCACTCAAATTTCTAATATAAAAACTATCTGTTAGATTTTTATTATATATGCTAACAGTTAAAGCTTTGAATATTTTGCCTCGTAAACAAACAAGTGTGCCATCATATTTTCTTATTTCACTAACAGAACCAAGCTTATAATCTGTTCTAAATTCATCTGTAACTCGAGCTTTCCATCCAACATCTTCCGCAGCTTTAATTAGTGCTGTTTCCAATTCTTTATATTCTACTATTCTTCCAATATCAACTTTAGTCATACTATTTTTAATGATTGGTTATATTTAAGCATTACTGTGATTAG
>ERZ1292632.1743-Hain-H43-01um-R2-1743-length-20112-cov-10_pt2 | contig 16939 bp, 18 predicted proteins | sample MGYA00564407_ERZ1292632 | MGnify/ENA primary metagenome ERZ1292632 (study PRJEB36523, sample SAMEA6512637) | groundwater metagenome | collected 2019-01-08 | study: AquaDiva: Metagenomics assemblies of 32 groundwater samples | reverse complement strand
ATCGAGGCCTTTATAGAATTTACAATATTTTTTTTCATATAATTTTTGTTAAAACTAAGTTATAAATTAACGTTTTTGGTTGAATAGTCGACCCCGCTATGTATATATTCACCATTACTGTAGATGCCGTTCTAAAGACAAAAGTATTACAACAAAAATTACTCGTAAAATCTATACAGAAGCACCAAAAACTCCCTAATAATAAGGAGTTTTTGTAAACCAGCTTTCAAGATGTGTCTTGGTGGTAGTTTATATAACTACACACGTCGCAATAGTTTTACTTTGTTTTAAAGTTTAAGATTGATCCATTGATCGTCCCAAACTGATTTTGGGCGTTAAGTCTGAAATAATACGTAGTTTTTGATTCTAAATCAGAAAGTGAGATGGAAACAGAGGATTTAGTTTGACCATTACCGGCAGATGAAAATGCTGATGTGTTGCCTAACTGCGGAGTCTGTCCATATTCAAACCAGTATTGGGTTTCACTTTTGTTTGGTGTAACTTCACCATTTATATTAGCTGTTGTGCTTGAAATATTATTTGCAGAAATGGTTTTTGTAGTTGGAGCATTGCCCACTGGTGGGGGAGTACCTTCGGTAGTTTCAAATGTATATTGATTTCCAGCTACTTTACCATATTGATTTTCAGCTACCAATCTAAAATAATAAGTTGTGCTCTTAGAAAGACCTGTTATGTAAGCAGGGGCTTGAATTGATACAAAGCCAGATCCCATCGTTTGATTAGAAGTTTTAATTCCTAAACCAGAAGTTTTACCATATTCATACCAATAGCTAGTAAAAGCTCCTTTTGGATTTACACTACCACTAACTATTGCGGTAGTAGCCGAAGGAGAGACTGATAAATTAGTGACTGCAAGTGGTACAGTCGCTTGAGGCAGAGTATTACCATTTGTATTGTTATTGTTCTGTACTACTTGAGGCGTAGACGTTGCATTGGGAGAAATATCTGTATTTTTTGTCGCGGAATATATAAGGCCTCCTCCCACAATTACTAATAGTACAATTACTAACCCTATTACAAAATTTTTATCCATAAATTTTAGTTAATATTAATAAATTTATTTTTCTTGATTGTTTAATTTGACCGCGGCCTCAGGAGTAGAAACGGTTTTACTCATTAGAAATAGCTTTATAATTGCAATAGCAATTAGCCAGTACACCAACATTGCCAAAAGGGTTGTCCACTCAAAAATGCTGCCTTGTACGGTAGTCTTTTGAAATACTGAAAGAAAAGGAGCAACAAATGGCCAAGTCAGGCCATAGATGAAGCTTGTAAATCCTGCTACCGGATTTGCCCCCATTAACTTGAGCACAAAACGAAAAGCAAACAGTACTTCCAAAATACCGAGAATATACCAGACAATCTGAGTGCCTCGATATAATGGTTTGGTTGTGGAAGAATTAAATGATGAATCCATATATTTTATTAATTAATTATTAATGGCTTATTTTTGAGTTTACTTATTTCTCCTTTTAATTCATCAATGTGAATTTCCAATTTCTCTGTTCGTTCCGCATTTTTAGCTGCCAGTTCCTTTACTTGAACAGCGAGTGTTTCAGCAACAACCATCATTATGGTGACATCTTCTATAGCTAGAAAAATAATTGGTGGTAGTAGCGGCGGATTACCATTATCTACAGTATGAATCTGACGAGCATTTAAAATCATTACTTTTCGCCCAATGAAAGGGAACTCATGGGTAATTTCAAAACCCTTAAAAAAGGTGTTCTTAGGCAAAATATCTTCAAGCAGTTTTCGAAGAGCAGGAATATTCCATTGGCCATTTCCAAGTTCGTAAATAAACTTTCCTTCGGTGTCTTTCAATTCTACCTGAAACATCCGATAGAATGACTCGTTGGCCGCCATCACATGGAGGTCTTTATCAAGAATTAAAATCGGCTCCCGCACGATATCTGTTACGGTTTTAATATATTTCCAACATTCTTTACTTAAAAATTCCAAATCCTTTTTATTTGTTTTCATACCAGCAAAGCCGTTAGAATGCTTAAATTATTACAATGTGTTATACTTGTTGTAATATCGGTGTAATGAAATATTGCCACACCGGCATAACTCTACACGCAGGAATATATATGTATCTCCATTACGTAAGCGCTATTGTAATGCCTGTGTAATATAACATCGCCACTTTCGGCTTAATTAATATGACCACAGCACAAGAAACAAAACTGCAGACAACACTAACCTTAGCTCACCATGATTTTGAGAGAGGTCTTAATGCGTGCGCCTTTTTCAAGACACATAACCACGATACTGGTGAAGATCTAGTACAAGACACATTTATGAAGACATGGAAATACCTTGTGAAGGGCGGAAAAATCGAAGTAATGAAAGCTTTTCTATATCACATTCTTAATAACCTTATAGTGGATGAATACAGAAAACATAAGACAACTTCGCTTGATGTTCTTGTTGAAAAAGGTTTTGAACCGAGTGCTGATAACTCCGAGTCCGAGCAGCTTTTGGATCGTTTAGACGGAAAGACAGCACTAATTTTAATAAAGCGCCTCCCCCAAAAATATCAAAAAGTAATGCGTATGCGATATGTGCAACTTTTGTCGCTTAAAGAAATGTCTCTCATCACCGGACAAACAAAAAACACTATGGCCGTACAAGCATATCGAGGACTTGAGAAACTCAAAATGTTATATAACCACCCTATAAGCGTTGGTCATATTTACGCATAATATTTATATATTTAATAAAAAATCATGTTTTGGACAATTATAATAATCTTGTTAGCTCTCTGGTTTTTCGGATATCGTTTTAAAATGGGAGGTAATCTTATTCACACATTACTTGTCATTGCTCTTGTTGTGGTCATAGTCAAACTTTTGGCCTAGTATAAATAAAAAGTATACAAATCAAAAATCCCCGGAAGGGGATTTTTGATAAGTAGGAACAAATAGCCAAAAGACTATTTTACTGCGTCTTTCAAAGCCTTAGCGGCACGGAACTTAGGAACTCTCATGGCTGAAACATTTACTGAGGCGCCAGTACGAGGGTTTCTAGCCACTCTAGCGGCTCTTTGTTTAGTTGAGAAGATACCAAGCCCGGCAATTGAAACCTCGCCCCCCTTTTTAAGAGTGCCTACAATCTCATCTATTATAGTTTCAACAACTTCTTCAGCCTGAACTTTGGTGCCATTAAGCTTTGTATGAACGGCATTTGCTAAATCTGCTTTATTCATTTTTTAAAAATTAAAGATTTTTATAATTTTCTCGACCCCGTCCTGTATCACCTGATACAGGGCCTCCACACTTTTCCTCCTTTTACAAGTATATATTTAATAGCTCTTTTGGCAATACCTTGACTATAAAGCTGTGGATATGTCTTATTAGACCCTAGCGACCAATCTTTTGAATGTTTCTGGTTTGGAAGCGGCAATTTCGGAAAGCATTTTACGATTAATAGCTATATTTTTATTTTTTAGAGAACCCATGAACTTGCTATAGGAGAGACCAGTGCTATGTAAAGCAGAATTCAAGCGAACATTCCACAATCTTCGAAAATCGCCCTTTTTATCTCTACGATGAGCAAAGGCATAGGTGCCAGCATGAGAAATAGCCTCATAGGCTTGTTTTTCCTTCTTAGATCTGCCAAAGCGATAACCTTTGACTTGTTTAAGTACATTGCGACGTGTCTTTAGAGCGTTAACTCCCTTTTTTACTCGTGACATAATTATTTGTTAAGCGTTATTAAGATATCTGCCCCTATTTTTATTTGTCATTTTAAAAGCAACGGGGCGGCTCTTTTTTAACGTTGTATTGGTACGATTTTTAGCATTAAAATGGTTCTGGCCAATCTTTCTGGTCACCAATTTACCGTTTTTCGTTACTTTAATACGTTTTAAATAAGATTTATTTGTTTTCATAGGCTTCTCTATTTTGCACGTTCTATCATTGCTGTCAAGCCCTTTAAGCTTTTTTTGGGTTCTTCAGCTATTTTGAAATCCTCTGGAATCAATTTAAACACTCTTTCCATTCTCTCTTTCAAAAAATTTTCATTCATATATTTAGTCCTACCAGGCAGAAACAAATCTATCTTTACTCGATGACCCTCTTTAAGCCATTCTGAGGCCTTTTTAGCCTTAAGATTCAAGTCATGATCACCAGTACCTACTTTTATTTGAAGGCTTTTAACTTCAACGGTATGGGCCTTAGATTTGATAACTTTTTGTTTTTTGTTTTCGGAGTACAGAAACTTTCCGTAATCTACAATCTTGGCAATTGGCGGATTGGCATTTGGAGATATTTCTACCAAGTCAAGGCCAAATTCTGTAGCTTTCGCGAGGGCGTCTCTGGTTGATACAACGCCGAGATTTTCTCCCTCCGGACCTACCAGTCGCAGACTTTCAGCTCTTATGAAATTATTGATTCTATGTTTGATGGACAAAAATTATAAATTATCTTTTAAGACAGTTGGAGTATAGCATTTTTATTTAAAAATGTCATTTAGAATGGATTTCTGGCGCCACGAATCTCAAAGTGGACATGGGAGCCAGTAGATTTACCAGTAGAACCAATAAAACCAATAACATCTCCCTGGTGGACACTGTCTCCGACTGAGACATTGTTTCTACTATTATGAGCATAAAGAGTTTGAGTACCATTGGTGTGACGAATAACGATATATTTTCCGTAGCCACCATTCCAACCAGTAGCCCTAGAAATAATCACTTCTCCATCCGCCGCCGCCAATATTTGGGTGCCAGTTGGAGCACCAATATCAATACCATTGTAACCGTGAATACCTTGGGTTTTTACACCCCCCACAATAGGTCTCATATAATAGCCAGCATATTCTTTTAGACCGGAAGAACCAGCAGGTCTTACAACTGAAGATGGAGCTGAGACTTCTCCGTCAGGCACAATAATAATAGATCCAGCTACTAAAGATTCTCCTTTTTGGAGATTGTTATAGGCTATTATTTCATCGGTATCACCTTTATATTTTTTAGCAATGGATGCTACTGTATCTCCTTTTACTACTGTATATTTAATTCCAGAAATAGGCAGGATTATTAAAGTATCTCCAACTTTAAGAGTGTTTGATGGAAGATCGTTACCCCATTTTATAGTATTGACGGACACACCAAACATTTCAGCTATTTGAGAAAGAGTATCTCCTTTACGGACTACATAAATACTTATTTGGTCGCTAGTTGGTTTATGAACCAAAATTTCTGAAGCAGAACCAGATGGACCAATACTAGAAACTAAGGCATTTCCTTCCATAATTGGATTGTCGGAGGTTTGACTATTTAAAGGAGTAGTGATGGGGACTAATAATGCTATATTCTGAATATTTTTATTACCCAACAAATTTTCTTTGTTTGAACCATTTAAAATACTGTTAATGCTGTCTATAAAATTTCCTATCACACCAGCCGATACTGATATTGGCAATAGCAAAATAAGCAAAACCAAAAATAGCCTTTTAGGATTAAGTAACAATTTAAAAATGTTATTTAGCCCGATCTTGCTTAGAAAATAACGCTTTTTTGAATCAGGGTCATTAGGAGTAGTTAAAATAAGCCTAGGGTTAATGATAATTCAGAATTTTCAGTAAAAAATGGCCTAATAGAGCCATATTTCTAACATTCGGCAATCTACGAACACGCTTGAAATTGTACCAAACTGACCCGCTTGGTCAATTGAAATTGTGTATAAATAATTTTGTAAATTTTCTGGTAAGATAGACTGATGGATAAATTTTTAGAATTAAATAAAGCCCAGAGGCAAGCGGTAGAAACAACTGAAGGACCTTTGCTGGTTCTAGCAGGAGCGGGGGCAGGTAAAACTAAAACCATAACCTATCGAATTTTAAATTTGATTCAAAAAGGAATAGCGCCTGAAAATATTTTGGCAGTTACCTTTACCAATAAAGCAGCTAAAGAGATGGGGGAAAGAATTTTAAAACTTTTGGGAGAAGCTCCAGAATTAAACAGGCCAGTTTCATTAATAGGCAGGCCTTTTGTTTCCACTTTTCATGGATTGGGGGCTTTTATAATTAAAGAGAATTTTAAAGAAGCTGGTGTTAAAAAACATTTCAGTATTTATGATAGGGAAGATTCCAAGAGGGCAACCAAAGAAGCGCTTATAAAAAACGGTTACGACCCGAAACAATTCGAACCAAGCAAAATTCTGGCTATTATTTCTCGGGAAAAAGGTAATTTTGTTTCTGTTGATAAATATTTCGAGTTTGCTTCGGAAGATTATTTTGGTGATATTGTGTCAAAAGTCTGGCAAGATTATGAAATAATCTTGAAAAAAGAAAATGCTTTGGATTTCGACGATTTGCTTTTGGTAGCTGCTAAACTTTTGCAAAAAGAAGAAATTAGAAAATTTTATGGGAACAAGTGGAAATATATTCACATTGATGAATACCAAGACACCAACAAAGTACAGTATCAAATTGCTGAAGCCATTGCCCGAGAACATCAAAATATCTGCGCCGTGGGAGACGTAGATCAAAACATTTACACTTGGAGAAATGCCAGCATTAAAAATATTTTGAGTTTTGAGAAAGATTATAAAAATTCAAAACTGGTAGTGATGGAAGAAAATTATCGCTCTACTAAAACTATATTAGAAGTTGCTAATCGCATCATTGAAAAAAACAAACTGCGAATGGAAAGAAAACTGGTCACCAAAAATGCGGTGGGGGAAAGAGTGGGTATATTCGAAGCTTTGACTGAAAACCACGAGGCTCAGTTTATTGTAGAAAAAGTAAAGGAATTACAAAAACAAGGGGTGGCTTTTTCTGAAATAGCCGTGCTTTACAGGGCTAATTTTCAATCCAGAGTTTTGGAAGAAGAATTTCTGACTGGAGATATTCCTTATCAAGTATTAGGTACCAGATTCTTTGAGAGAAAAGAAATAAAAGATATTTTAGCGTTTTTGAGATTTAGTTTTAATCCAGAAAGTATTTCCGATCTGAAAAGAATTATAAATGTGCCACCACGCGGTATAGGCAAGACTACCCTTTTGAAAATTGTAGAAGGCAAAGAAGAATTATTACCAGCCGGTATGAAAATAAAAATGAATTCTTTTAGAGAGCTGTTGCGAAGAATTAAAAATTTTGCTTCGCAGAATCCACCTTCTAAAACTATTTTATTTATTTCCGAAGAAGTTGGGTTAAATAAAAATCTTGAACGGACTGAAGAAGGGGTAGAGAGAATAGAAAACATAAAAGAGTTGGCAGTGTTGGCTTCAAGATATGACAAAATGTTTTTGGAAGACGGGCAAGGAAAAAAATGGGAAGAGGGAGTAGAAAAACTACTGGAAGATACCTCGCTAGCTTCCGACCAAGATAGTGATAAAGAAGAAAAGGATGGGGTAAGGTTAATGACAGTACATGCCAGCAAAGGCCTTGAATTTTCATATGTTTTTATTACTGGTTTGGAAGAAGGACTTTTTCCACATGATAAGGATAGGGATGAGAATGTGAGTGAAGAAGAAGCAGAAGAAGAAAGGAGATTATTTTACGTGGCCATTACTCGCGCTAAGAAAAAACTTTTTCTTTCCTATGCTCAAACCCGCACTATTTTTGGTAATCGTGGCTCCAATATTCCTTCCGAATTTATTCTAGAAATTCCAGACGAATATTTAGAGCATGAATTTTTGGATTATACTCCCAAAAGAAAGCCATTATTACACATAGAATTTTAATATGAGAACGAAAAAATCATTGGGGCAGAATTTTTTGAGGGATAAAGGAATTTTGAAAAAGATTGCTAATTTCGCGCAGATAAAAAATACAGATACAGTGGTAGAAGTGGGACCAGGGGAAGGAACTTTGACTGAATTTATTTTAGAAAAAGCAAAAAGGGTAGTGGCCATCGAAAAAGATAAGAGAATGGTTGGTTTTTTGAAAGGAAAATTTGCAAAAGAAATTAAAGAAGAAAAATTAGAAATTATCTGTAGTGATATTTTGGAAATGGAAATGCAGAATATTTTTTCGCCACAAGCCCAGAAATGCACGGGCTCAAAAAATTATGTATTAGTAGGAAATATTCCGTATTACATAACCGGCGCTTTATTTAAAAAAGTTTTGGAATCAGAAAATCCGCCTCAATCAATAACTTTCGTTGTGCAAAAAGAAGTAGCGGAAAGAATTATTGCTAAAGACGGGAAAGAATCAATACTAAGCATTTCAATTAAAGTTTATGGCAAGCCAGAATATAGTGGCACAATAAAAGCGGGAAGTTTTTATCCAAAACCAAAAGTTGATTCGGCTATTATTTCAGTGAGAGACATAAACAAAAATAATTTTCAAAAAATTTCAGAAGCAAAATTTTTTGAAATATTAAAAGCCGGATTTGCTCATAAAAGAAAATTTATAATCAAAAATCTGGAAGCAAACAAAGGAGTATTTGATAAATGTGGAGTTTCAAAAAAAGCCAGAGCGGAAAATTTGAAAGTGGAGAATTGGGTTTGCTTAACAAAAGAATTGCAAGAAAATTGACGAGAAAGTTTTCACCATAAAAAAGAAAATTGCAAAATAATTCTGTTATACTTAGAGAGTGATTCTGCCAAGCAAAAAAGTCTTGAGTATTTTTATATTAACGGTCGCGTTGGTAGCGGCAATTATAATTGCTTTTGGCAAAGATAAAAGCAGTGAGGCCATAAATTTTGCCAGTAACTTAGTAATCGGAGAAAAAGTTTCCGTACCAGAAAACCCCGACTGGCAAAATGAGCTTGGGGAAGTAGCTAAAAATATAGAACCAATCAAAATAGAAGATACCCCACTAGAAACTAATACGGATACTATCTCGAAAACTTTGGTATTAAACTATTTGGCTTTAAAACAAAATGGCACCTTAGACCAGGAAACGGCCCAAAAATTGGTGGACCAAACAGCAAGTTTGGCAGATCAATTAGGGGGTAATGTTACTTTAGATACAAAACTTAATATTATTCCGGATAATGGTAGCCAAACAATAACAAATTATGGCGAAAACTTAGGAAACATTTTTAAAAGCAACAAACCAAGAGAAGTAAAAAATGAAATGGATATAATAAGTGTCGCGGTTAGTTCTAGAGATCCTTCAAAAATAAAGGAGTTGGACCCTATTATTGCCGTTTATGAAAAAATTGTGAGCGATCTTGTCAAAATGCCAGTACCAAAAACCTTTGTTTTAGCCCATCTTGATATGACCAATGGTGTTAAAGGAATCGCTATGGCATTAAAAGAAATGAAAACTGTTTTTAGTGATCCAATTAAAAGCTTGTCAGCTATGCAATTATATCAAGAAGGTATGACTATGTTTATGCAGGCTAAACAGGCTACAAACGCTTTTATAAACCAAAATAAGATTATTTATAAACAAGGTAGCGGTGGCTACTACTTATTATACGGGATATAATTAGATACAAAATGATTACAAAAAAATTCAATTCAAAAATAGCTGGTTTGATTATTTTTGCCATTTTGTTTTCATCTTTCTCCACTTTATTTCCCCAAAAAGCGGAAGCTCAATGGGTTGTTTGGGACCCAGGAAATTTTGTACCTAACACTTTTACCGCAGTAAACACCGGAATATCTGCCGCCGCCAATGTAGACACGGCCATAAACACCACACTAGCTGGCCCAGTAAAGGAGTTTGGGCTTGACGCTGTAGCTTGGATAATCGTAAATCTAATTATTGAGAGAATGGCAGCAAGTACTGTTAATTGGATAAATAGCGGTTTTAAAGGTAGTCCATCGTTCTTAACAAATCCGGAGGAGTATTTCAAAGATATGGGTGACAAAATAGCCGGTCAATTTATATTCAGTAATCCAAATTTGAAATTTCTATGCGGGCCAATACAGGCAAAAATAAGATTGGCTTTGTCTAAAAATTACGTAGGAGATAATCGTCAATGGAATTGTACTTTGACTCAAGTAGGTAAAAATATGGAAGATTTTATGGGTGATTTTGAAAAAGGTGGCTGGAATAGTTTTTTAGAAATATCTCAAAATACTACTATGAATCCTATAGGTGCTTATATTAAAGCTGAAAATCAATTAAATATTGAAATCGCAAACAAGCAAGTTCTTAAAGATAAGGAACTTAATATGGGTAAAGGATTTTTATCCTATAAATCATGCGCTAGATATAGTAGTTCTGGTTCCTCTTCAGGTGGTAGCTACGGGGACGAAAGCGGTGGTGGCCAAGAGGAACCGTATGTTGAAAGGGACGAGAGTGGAGCACCAGTTGGAGACACCTCAGTTGATATTTCCCAGTATAAAGTTCCAGAATGTCTTGAGGAAAGAGTAAATACCCCAGGAAGTGTAATTTCAGAACAACTAAACAAAACTTTGGGGATAGGAGGTGAGAAATTAGCCGTGGCAGACGAGTTGAATGAAATAGTGAGCGCTCTTCTGAATCAGCTCGTTGGTAAGATTGTAGGCGGTATTGGAAAAGGTTTGAGGGCTTTGAGTAAACCTGACACAGCAAAACAAAATCAAGTATTTACATCTCAAATTTTGGAAAGAGGAGCTGGAAGTACTATTGTTGATTACTTTTGTGTTACAGATCCAACTGATCCAAACTACAATCCAAACATACCTTGCAATACCCCAAATACTGCTGCTAAGGATTTACCTTTACCAACACCCGAAGGATATGAAGCTGCGGGGAATTCGAACGATTTGGATTCTAGAGCACCAGCATTAGACTTTCCTACTAATCCAGTCTACTAATTTAGACACCGCAGTAAAAATAAATCCTGTTATAGATAAAAAACAAAATGATCAGTTCCGCATTAGAGACAAAAAGTTATGAGTAAAAAATTTATTACATTCGGAATATTGATTGTTGTTTTAGTGGAAATTTTTGTTCCTACTGTTGTGTTTGGACAAGCCAGAACTCCAACTCCTGTAGATCTTACCAAACCTATCAATATTAATCCTGACGCAGCAGTCAACCAGATACCAACAACACTACCAGAAAACGGAGTGCCTGGGGGAGCAGCCATAGGATCAAAAGGATCTGAGTCCGCATGTAAGAGTCTTGTCCCCAATAGCTTGAATCCAGCATGTCTGGTAGAAACAGTATTTAGAGAAGTTGCCAATTTTTTGATGAGTCTGTCAGCTCTTATTTTAGTTCTATGTGGATGGTTATTTGATCTTGTAGTTGATTTTTCAATAGTAAAAATGGCTACAAATATTGGTGACCCAAGAGGTGTTGGTGGAAGTATTACTTTGGCATGGGCAACACTTAGAGATATTGCCAATATGTGTTTTATATTCGTCCTTCTTTTTGCCGCCTTCAGAAATATGTTTGATTACAGTATAAACAATTTTGGTAAAACCGTAAGAGACATAATTATAGTAGCCTTGCTTATAAACTTCAGCCTTTTCTTCTCAAAAGTAGTTATTGATGCTTCAAATATAGTTGCTGTTGGATTTTATAATTCAATAGCTACTCAAAGTATTACTCTTCCCACTCCTATAGGAACGATCAAAGGTATTTCGCCTGGTTATATGAGAATGCTTGGAATGCAGACTATTTACGGTTCCAAGGTGTTAGATGGAATTAATGGATCTATACCAATCCTCACTTTCGGTATTTTGAGTGCCGTACTTATGTTGGCTCTTGCTGTTATACTTTTGATAGCTGGTATTATGTTTGCTGCCCGTTTTATTATTCTTGTTTTCTTAATGATTCTTTCTCCTCTGGCTTTGATTGCTTATATTATTCCGGGACAAACAAATCAATTTACAAAATGGAGAGAGGCTTTGGTAAATCAATCATTTTTTGCTCCTCTTTATTTTGCCCTTACTTGGGTAGTTTTTAAGCTTGGCGATTCGCTCATTACGGCAATAGGGAAAGGGGGAGAACTCTCTCAAATATCAACTAATCCTGCTAGCACAATGGCCCTCATAGTTAATTATGTCTTAATAATGGGCTTCTCCATCGCTGCACTTATTTTTGCCAAAATGATGGCAAGCAAGACTGCTGGATTTAGCCAGATTACTGGAGGTATTGGCACTGCCGCTATGGGTGGAGCTGGTTTGATTGGAAGAAATACTATTGGCAGAGGATCCCGAGCCATACTTAACTCGGAAACAGTAAGGAATGCCGCTTCATCAGGAAAGTGGTATTCTGGTGCAGCAAGAGCAAGTCTTTGGACATCTAAAAAAGGAGCTGAAGGAAGTTTTGATGTTAGAGGTGTTGCCGAAACAAAATTAGGTAAAACAATTGGTGCCGGTGATGTAATAGGTATTGCAGGCAAAACTAGTGGTAAAGGTGGCTTTAGTGCATCAGTAGAGGCTAAAGAAAAAGCTAAGGCTAAATATGCTAAAGAGGTTTATGGACAAACTGCCGGAGAAAAAGAGAAAAAAGAATCTTATGAGGACGCAACAGCAAAACATGAGGCGGCAGTTGAGAGTGAGAAGAAAGAAGTAACGGACAATGAAAAGAAAACGAAGGAAGAAAAAGAAAAAGCAGAAAAGGAACTGGAAACAAAAAATAAAGAGGCGGAACAGGCAGATAAAGACAGGATGGCAGGAAAAGCAGGTGTCACCATTGAAACGGTCTTTGAAGCTCATGAAAAAGCAAAACAAGCAGAAGAAGAATTGAGAAAGAAGATAGAAGCTCACGACCTTGCAATCATCAAAAAGAAAACCGTGGTAGAAGACAAAAATTATTCAGAAGCAGTTCAGCTTCTCAAAAAAGAAGCGGATTTTAGAACTGCTGAATGGAATAAAGTAAAAAGTGATAGTACAAAAAGACAGAGAGATTACGCCGAAAGACTTGAAGGGGGGCTTACTGGATGGATGGCTGGTAATAAAGCTGCAGCAAGAGCTGTAAGAACACAAGCAAGAGGAAAAACTAAGGCGGAGAGAATAGCTGATTTGGTAAGAGAACAACAAGCAGATTTGGATAAAGCTTCTGGAACAGCTGCTGCTACAACCGTACCACCAGCTGGAGAAACCCCACCAGCTACACCTACCACATAAAAATATAATGGATTACAAAGAAATAATAAAAGAAAGATTAAATATGTTATCTCTTCAATTGAGAGCTTTCATAACGAATGAAAGTTGGAGGGGTGAGGTCCAAAAAATTGGGAAAAAAATTAATTTAAACGAGGAGAAATATGCTTTATTCGAGAATGAAGTCTTTCTTGTTCTTTTATGTTTTGAACCAAAGGATGATTTTACAGAAAATATAAAAAGGGAAATGGAGATGGATGCTAACATGGCTGGGTGGATTGCGGAGGATGTAGAGAAAAATGTTTTTAGTAAAGTTGCAGATGAAATTAATTCAATGTGGCAGACCGAAGGTGCTGAAAGTGCCGCAGGTGCTGTAAATGTCGAAAGTATTGAAAGCATCAATAATACTGAGCGGAATGAAATTACTGAAAATTTCATCAAATCTGAACAGCCCGAGCGAAACAAAATAACTGAAAAAGTTATCGGTACCGAAAGTGTTAGAAATGTTGTAAACAAGAGAAGCAATGATGAGACAAATCAAAATTTTCAAAGTTCGGTGCAACCAAAAAATAATGTTGGGCAGTCGTTTGAGCAAATAATATTAAACCAAGCGAAAGCAATGCAGCCGGCAAGACCTGCAGCCCCAGAAGATCTTCCTATTGAACAAGAAAAATCGAAGAAAATACATGATTACGTACCGGGTAGTGATCCATATAGAGAGCCGATAGAGTGAGTTTATCAAAATAATTTTCGTATTATATGAAGTTCCAGATGCCACAATTCATAGACGTAGAGGATAAAATTTTCGGACCTTTCACTTTGAAACAATTTATTTATTTGGCTGGTGGCGCCAGTGTAGCAGTCGTAGCAACACAATTTCTTGGTATATTTTTTGGTCTACTTGTGGCTTCACCAATTGTTATTTTAGCTTTGGCTTTGGCATTTTATAAAATAAACAACAGGCCTTTTATTTATACTCTTGAATCAGCGTTTAAATATATAACAAAAAGCAGACTTTATATTTGGCAAAAGAAAGAATCGGAAGAAACAAAAGAAGGAATAGGGAAAGGAGAAAAATTCAGCTCTCTGATAGTACCGAATTTATCGGAAAGTAAGTTGAAAGATATGAACTGGAATTTGGATGTAAAAAAGAAAGAGGATGAGCAGATTGGTAGATAATAGTTAATGGTTAGGTTAAAATGAACTTATGAGCAATAATGCAACTCAAGAATTTGTACCCATTGATGATGTTCGAGATGGTATTGTGATACTAAAAGAGGGGGGTATGAGAGGAATATTGATGGCCTCTTCCATAAATTTTTCCCTGAAGTCAGACGATGAACGACAAGCGATACTTTTACAATTCCAGGATTTTTTGAACTCTTTGGATTTTTCCGTTCAAATTCTGGTTCAATCTAGGAAACTTGATATTAGACCTTATATTGCACTTTTAGAAGGCCGATACAAGGAACAGACTAATGATTTAATGAAAATACAAATCGAACAATATATGGCCTTCATAAAAAGCTTCACGGAATCAACAAACATAATGACTAAGAATTTCTTTATTATTATTCCTTATGATGCTGCTATTATATCTTCAGGAGGTGGTTTTCTTTCTAGTATTGGTGGTAAAAAACAGAGTCAAGAAGTCAAAGAGGAAAATTTTGAGGAAAGAAAAAATCAACTCGAACAAAGAATGGGTGTAGTAGAGCAGGGACTAGTAAGGTGTGGAGTAAGAGTAGCCAAACTTGGTACTGACGAAGTGGTAGAATTGTTTTATAAAATATTTAATCCCGGCGAATCAGAGAAGCCAATTAAAGTTAATTAAAATGTTTGGATTTTTAAAAAGCAAAAAAAAGAATGAGAATTTGACGGCAGTTTCTATATTGCCAAAAACTATTACTGAAAGCTCCGAATTGGAAATGCGGGATATTTTGGCACCAAGTGCTCTCAAAGTAAACGCCAAAGAACTTAATTTAGGGGAAAAGGTAGTCAGAAGTTTCTTTGTCATTTCTTATCCTAGATTCCTGTCCGAGGATTGGTTTTCGCCTATTATCAATATGGATAAAATGTTCGATGTTTCCATCTTCATACATCCATTGGAAACCGCTAAAATTTTAAGAAGTTTTCAAAAAAAGGTTGCCGAAGTTCAAAGTCAAATCCGAGTCAGGGAAGATAAGGGTTTGGTTAGGGATCCAATGCTTGACACCGCTTATCAAGATTTGGAAAATTTGCGCGACCAGCTTCAACAAGCTCAAGAAAAAATGTTTGAGGTGGGTCTTTATATTTCAGTTTACGCAACTAATAGCGAGGAATTAGACAAAGTAGAGTCGGAAATAAAATCGGTGATGGAATCTAAACTAGTTTATGTTAAACCAGCTCTCTTTCAACAAGAGCAAGGTTTCAGAAGCATATTACCTATCGCTAAAGACGAATTGGCAGTTCATTCAAAAATAAATTCCTCGCCTCTTTCCAGTCTTTTTCCTTTCATTTCTTTTGACCTTACTTCCGATAAAGGTATTCTTTACGGTATAAATAGGCACAATTCTTCTTTGGTTCTTTTTGATAGATTTTCTTTGGAAAATTATAACTCGGTTACTTTTGCCAAGTCTGGTTCTGGTAAATCTTACGCTGTAAAACTCGAGATTCTAAGAACTTTAATGTTTGATACAGAAGTAATAGTTATTGACCCGGAAAATGAATATGAATACATGGCAGAAGCTGTTGGTGGCCGTTATTTTGGTATTTCTTTAAACTCTGATCATCACATAAACCCGTTTGAAATGCCGATTCCAGCGGAGGACGAGTCTTCAGCCAGTGTACTCCGATCACAGATATTAAACCTGGTAGGACTTTTTAGAATAATGATGGGAGGATTATCGGCTGAAGAAGATGCAATTATTGATAGAGCTATTACCGAAACTTATGCTCTCAAGGATATCACTGCGGATTCTGATTTTAAGAATGTAGAGCCACCACTTTTGTCTGATTTCGAAATGGTCTTGGGTGGTATGGAAGGAGGGGAGTCTTTGGCCCAAAGATTGTCAAAATATACCAAGGGTTCTTGGTCAAACTTTATAAATAAACCTTCAAACGTAGATATAAACAAAAAATTTATAGTATTTTCTATTAGAGACATGGAGGATGAATTGAAGCCGGTAGCCATGTATATCGTCACCCACTATATATGGAATGCCATCAGAAGAGAATTAAAGAAAAGACTTCTTGTTATTGATGAAGCCTGGTGGATGATGAGATCGGAAGATACTGCTTCTTTTCTTCTTTCTCTAGCTAAAAGAGGCCGTAAATACTATCTCGGACTAGCCACTATTACTCAAGATGTGGATGATTTCTTAAAATCACCTTATGGTATGCCTATTGTTACGAACTCCTCCATTCAAGTTTTACTTAAACAATCGGCAACAGTAATAGATAGGTTGAAACAAGTTTTTAATTTAACTGATGAAGAAAAATATCTGCTTTTGGAGTCAGGAGTAGGTGAGGGTATCTTTTTTGCCGGTTTAAAACATGTGGCTATAAAAATAATTGCCTCCTATACTGAAGATCAAATTATAACCTCTGATCCTTCTCAAATTTTGGCTATTAAAAAACAAAAGAAGGATTTGGAAGAAAAATAAAAAATGGATGATACATATCCACAAGATCAAACAAATTTCAGACCCGCCTTGAGAAGATCAGTAAGGTCTTTTCAACAGACGCAAGAGGAAAAAAAGGAAAGGATAGGTAGCATGATAGGTTTTTTGTTTATTCTTGCCGCTCTTTGTGTAGATTTGCTTGAAATGCTTTTGGAGTGGCTTGGTATAGGTATTTTGGGAATTAGCACCCTTATTTCTATTTGTGCTACGGTTGCTTTTTGGTTCTTTTTTAAAAGATATGGCATCCCTTTTTCTGGAAAACCTAAAAATTTTCTTAGATTTGGAGCAACCTCTTTTTTAGAAATGATACC
>ERZ1292632.1769-Hain-H43-01um-R2-1769-length-19850-cov-8_pt2 | contig 16953 bp, 21 predicted proteins | sample MGYA00564407_ERZ1292632 | MGnify/ENA primary metagenome ERZ1292632 (study PRJEB36523, sample SAMEA6512637) | groundwater metagenome | collected 2019-01-08 | study: AquaDiva: Metagenomics assemblies of 32 groundwater samples | reverse complement strand
AAAGAAAGCGTAATGCCTTGTCCCAGTTTATTTTCCGCTCCATAAAGAGTGTTGTTGAGTATGTAGATTCCCCCTGTCGCCGCTGTGGTGCGAACCGAAACGGCGGCCGTTACGTTATTTTCAACTACATTGTCCACTATTATATAAGCTCCCGTTCCTCCGCGAAAGAGAACGCCGTAATTGCTGTCGTGAATGTAATTTCCAACCATAAAGAAAGTGGCAATGGTATCAAATGCGGGTCCCCGATAAGAAACAAGCTCGCTGTTGAAAACAAGATTATTAGCCACTCCACCGAGAGCGATGCGGTTTGCCGTGGATGAAGTATTGGTTATTTTTACATTTACGAATTTAGAGTTAGTTCCCCCTGTAACCACTGTCGCGGCCGTGCCCGTATGTATGATATTGTATTCTTCCCAGTTAGCTCCCAATGTAAACGCATTCGCCGCTCCAGCTATTGTCGGTCTGCTTGTGCCTGTCGGTTTGTCCCCTCTGGTTGCGTTGTATCCTTCAATGGTTATGGGAGCCAGGGCGCCGCCTGCCGCCGCAATGGCAACCGCCTCTCCCAGCGTATAACTGCCGTTCTTAACCCAGATTTTATTTCCGGCAAGGATTACTTCAAAAAAGTCGTCGTCTAGAGTTGAACCCAAAGACATCGCTCCGCCCAGATACCAATCGCCTCCCGTTAGCGCTCCATCGGCGCCGCAAGCCCTGTCTAGCGTAGCGGCATTAGTAGCGGTTGAAACTATTTCATACCAGCCGACTGTAAAACCCGTCCCCGTCTCCGTAATGTGAATAATGTTGCCCTCGTCGGCGTCCACGAAGTCGTGAGTGGCGGAAGTTATAATACAGCCGCCAGAGGCAGGAATGCCGTCAGCCGAAGCTAAATCCGTGCCGCTGTCTTGCGCCGCGTCCTGTTGGGAATAGTCCGTGCCAGGCGTGGCATTTCCCGAATTAAATCCACCGCCGTTGAGATTACCGGCAGTTGCGGAAGCCCTCAATTCCCAGGCCATCCTTGAGCCAGTCGCCAAGGCGCCTAGTGGAAATTCCGTGATTTCCGTACCTTTCTCCGCCTTTTTGGTCAGCCCAAGGGCAAACAAAAGGACAACCGCAAACCCGATTCCTATGAAAATTCCTATGAAAATTTTTGTTTTAATCGTCATTCTATTTCTGGAACCACGACAACGCTAATGATTAGGCGGTCTGCCTCACCGATAGCCGTGCCGATTTCAAGATATAATTCAGTCCCCTTATTTACGGTTGAATTAGCTATATTCCCATCGTCAGTTACTCCACTTGTGGTGCAGGTTAAAGTGTCCATATCAGTCGTGCCATTCGTGCTGAATTTAATTGGGACAGAAGTGGCGGATGTAACCTTGCACCAGATATGCTTTATCGTAATTCCCCGCCATCTATAACCCAGCGATGCCGAGGCGAATTGGGCATAAGAAACGGAAGGTATATTAAAAGACGAAAACTTTTCGTCCGTAATCGTATGAACCGAACCCGAGGCGTAATAAACAAACTGTCCGAAACCAGAAGAATCTATGGCAATTTCACCCTCGGCGTCAACTGTTGGATTTGTCCCGTTCGGTATCTCAAAACTTGTCGCTCCGCCGAAGTCTATGACTCCGGTAGCTGTGATTGCTCCCATAGTTGCGAGTCCGGTTAAATTGAGCGTTCCCGCAATAGTCGTGTTCCCTGTTGCCGCCAAAACGGTGAACTGGTCTCCGGTTCCGACTTCAAGCTTGCTGGATAAAGATGCGGTTGTACCGAAGAGTCCTCCGGTTAAAGTCCCTCCGGCCAAAGGCAGATAGTTTCCAACAATACTGTTAATCTCCGTAGTGGCATCTGTGCAGGTTTCAACCGCGCCAGAGGCATTCACTCCAAGAGGATATTCCCCCGCGTTACAGTTCGCCCCGTTCGCGGCTAAGGCGGTGGCAGTTGAGGCGTTGCCGGTAACAGCACCCGTAAGATTGCTGTAGGTCATTCCCGTTACCTCAAAGTTCCCGCTCACCGAAACATTGTTGCCGAATTTTGTGAAGCCGGATATTGATGCCAACCCTCCCACCTCAAAAGCTATGCCCGCGTCCGGCTGTGCCAATATCCCGAATCTTCCATCTGGAGACACGTAAGACAATCGGGTTCCGGCAGAATCGCGCCATGTCTGAAGCCACGAAGTTTGAGATGCGGTGGCCATAACGGCGAAGGTGTCTATGGGAAGCCCCGTGTGGTCGCCCGGGTCGGCTCCTACGTTGGAGTTTGACTTCACGAGCACGCCCACGTCCGTTGTCTTGCTGAACGGCATCGGCTTGAAAGACGTGTTGTAGTTCTGCATACCGCCGGTAAGAATAAGTCCCCAATAAGAGTAGATGTTCATATCCTGGGCGTACCCATTTTGAAAGGCATTATGCTCGTCACCAAACATAAACCTGGCCGCCTCGCCCGAAGAAAGGTCGTTAAAAGCTCCCGTACGAGGAACTGCGACTGTGGAACCGTCCGTACTGACAACAAAGTCGGTGGTTGAATCAAATCCGCTGGTAAAAGTTTGCAAACCAGCCCAAGTGTTGGCCGTGGCCTTTGATGCTGGGCCGTTTGTATAATCTATGTCAACCAACGCCCAGCCGGTTTTATCAGTTACATTGAATCCGCTCGGGGAGAAAGAGACAGATGAAGTCAGGAACCCGCCATTGCCCTGGCCCGTGCCGATTTCAATTTGCGTACCGCCGCCGCCTCCACTTTGGTCAGTTCCACAGGAAAACACACCCGTATCAGACCACAATAACTTTGAGGTAGCGGCAGTATCGCAATCAGTTAGAGCGGCCCCAAAGTATTGAGAGGCGGAAGCGTAACCCGTCGTCTCAAAAGGGATAGAACCGGAAGAAAGTATGAAAGTTCCGGATTGGTCAGGAAGAGTAAAGGTTCGGTTAATAGTAAGTCCAGAGTATTCCAATAATGCCTCATAACCGCCCGAATCACTTGACTGGCCTAGTTGAAGCGAGCTACTGGCTTGCGAGGCGAAATATCCGTAATAATGGTTAATCTCGGGATTCTGATAATTGGCAAAAAAGTAGCCGCTTCCAGTTCTAAGATAAACATCATCTGCAACAGACAACATATTAGAAGAATCACCTCTTAATCGCCCACCTACCTCAAAATCTCCCGATACCGAGGCGTTGCCGATTACGTCTAGTTTTGTGGTGGGGGAGGTCGTCCCAATGCCGACGTTGCCGGATTTCAGAGTAATTACATTATTCCCGGCACTATCATATAGACTGGTAACTTTTGTCGTTCCACTGAATGAAGCCCCGACAGAGAAGTAAGGAGTCCCCGTCCAAGTCTGCGAGAGGGAACGGGAGGCCGGGCCGTTGGTATAATCCAAAGTCAAAAGGCCGACTGAAGCGGTAGGAGAAAAGTTAAATGAGGATGGGCTATAGGTCAAAGAATCGATGTGGGTCTTTGTAGTTGCACCTTCGCCCATCAGGAGGCCGGAGAAAGAACCGCCACCAGTCGCATCTATTCCGCAGGTCAAAACTCCACTGGCGTTGGTATCTATTGTGTCGCAAGAAACAAGTCCTCTGAAAGTTAAAGAACCCGAGGCCAAAAGGTTGGCGTCATCCCCGGATATGTTTATTGAAAATGGCGCGGAACTTGTGGCAGTTGACGAACCAACCGCAAAATCCCGCGTTGCCCCACGGGGCAAATAGGAGTTCCCAACCTGCTTAAAAAGGGGCAGGGATTCTATGGTGTCCCCTAAAGGTTTATTAAAAGAACCCCAACTCGCCCAAATCCCCAACGCCAAAAGCGCGGGGATAAAAGCCAAAGAAATTATGCTAAATATCAGTTTTCTCTTCATCTTTCGGCTTAAATGCTATAAATGATTTTTCCTCTATTTGTTCTTGAAGTTTTTTAATCGTTTCTTTCAGCTCGTCCATATCATCCAAAAAGAATCTTCCTATTTTCTTGAACATCTCGCTGATTTCTTCCCTGATGTTTTCCAGCTTCATCCGTTCTAACTCGCCAATGACCGGACTTAAATCAGTTTCGGGAATATAAATTGATTCAACCAACTTCCTGATTTTATCCAATCCTTCAAGCACAGAAAATAAATCAATCTTCTCAGGTTTGGGAATCTCAATTTTTCTAATCTCGTTTTTTAGGTCAATCAGAGCATCAACCACTGGCCGTAAATCGGTTTCCTTTTGTTCGGGAAAATCAGTTTTTGGCGTTTTACCCAACTCCTCTTGGATTATTTTTCTGATTTCCTTGTAGCTGACTATCGGCGCGCTTCCCAAGTTTCCCCTATTCCATCTTTCCTGAACCAGATATTTATTCTCTTTTTGCTGGTAGGAATCGGCCAAAGTCGTGTAGCCCGAATCCGTATAAACTTTGACAACTATTGAAATGTACCTACCTTTTCCAGAAACATCCGAGCAGACATACCAAAGTTTCTTGAATCTTCCGCTTCCTAAATCAGTTAGGTCAACCGTTTCTATCGTCGTTCCGGCGATGTCATCATAAATAACCGCCCGAACATAATAAGTCCCAGCATCATTTGGGTCGCCTAAAACATAGGTGATCGGAAATTGTTCGGTCGGTGAAAGTTGTTCCACGTTAAGTTATTTCTCCGTTAGATTATTTCTCCACGCAATGAATATACGCGCTGGTTGAGGCCGCATCGCTCGGTATCGTACCCGTAACTATTCCGCTAAAAGGATTGGATTGGTCTATTTGGAACGAACCCGAAGCATAAAGGGGAAATCCCCAGTTCCGACTGGCCGTAGCCCCAAAGTGAACATCTATTCTTGCTGTTGAAAAACTCGTGCACCGCGCAAAAACCCGACCGGTATTAGCCGCTAAAATCGTTGTGGAGGCACTGGCCAAACGGGTAATTGAATCGGTCGTGGAAGTAAAATAATCACCGCCAAGATTCGGTTTGTCTTTGGTCTTGAACCAAACAAACACTCCCGCCACTATGGCACAAACAAGAAGAATTATTATTATGTCTTTTTTCACTTTTATTTCCGAAAGCTTATACCCGCCCGCCAGCGAGTTGATGAAGCTGACGAGCAAAGTAAGCTTTCGGCGTTAATTACTGATGTTTGTATTCGTCAAACTGAACACTGACCGATGACCCCTCGGCATACAGAAACCTGCTCCATACCCCCCGATTAGTTGGAATCTCAACGGTTGTTCCAGTTGAACTAGAGGCAATTAGTACATCAATGGTTGTGCCCGCGGCAACTGTCGGCTTTTCGTCCACCGATAAGTTCAGCCAAAACACATCGTGATAATCGCCTTTTTGCGTCAGACAGTTTGAAATCAAACTAGCCGCGGACGGCAGAGTCTGGGCCTGCGGGGAAGCATAACCATCGCCATCCACAGTAATCACACTGTTATCGCAAATCTCACTGGCAGTATAGGTTCTTGAACCGCTTGCGGTGGTCAATACATTTCCACCTAAAGCATTCGTGATGAGGCCGTTGGCAAACTGCTCGCGGTTTAACACCACGTGGCCAGCAATACCACCTAGACTTTCACCGACTTGATTTTGACCCGCCGCCTCAATATAGTCGCCCTCAACAACCACCTTTGGGTTGCCGATAAATGAGCGTGCAACACTGAATACTCCAAGCGCGAGTACAACGATAAGCGCCACAAATAATACTGCCGGATTAGATAACGCCGGAAGGAATTTTTGGTTTTTTCTCATTTTGATATTCCTATCCTTGGTGAAGTAGGTGTTTTTAAGTCCCTACTCCACCAGTTTTAGGCGTTAAATTTAGTAACCATCTGATCTTATGCGGCAATCCACCAATTCCGCGTCTCCGTCGTCAAACGTCTTGAGTCCATAAAGCGTCCACGCGACCACGTTTTTGCCCAAGTCGTTATAAATATCCTTCACCTCAACGTTGGGTCTTTTTTGGATAACCATATATACCGCGCCTTTTTTGCCGGCCAGACAGTGCTGTATTTGCTTGGTGGTCGTCCAAATGTCGTCCGCCGGACTCAAGGTCTCTGACACCGCAACATAACCCACGCCCTCACCCTTGAGGGTCAGATAAGTCGTGCCGTCGGTCGCCACGATTCCGTGCATTAAAGTCCTATTGGCCGCGGTAATCTCAATGTAGGTGTCAACCGCGCCAACACCCGCGGCGTATGCCTGCCCGTTATTGATTGCGTCAACCAATTGGGCAGTGCAAAGAGCGGCAGTGCCCTGAATAGACCAGTGACCGGCTCCCACAGCCGCGCCGTCGGCATCGGCCGTAAAGGTTACTCCGTTAATAACAACGGTATCCGTATCAACCGCAATGGTAGCCGTTTCCAGTCTTGCGCTCCATCCGGTTGCGTTGGAAAGATACAAGTCAAATCCATAATACTTTCCGACGTGTCCGTTCAGTCCGGTTGAATCTCCCAAAGCCGATTCCTTGCCAGCCAGATACTGAAGCAAGACGTCCTGAACATCGGGAGTAATTACAAAGAACAAATCCTTAAAGACATTGGCCCGAGCCAATTTCTTCTGGACAGTTGAAAACATTTTCTGGACGTTCGCGGTCGTCAAAGTAAATCCAATGCCATCATTGGCCGACCCACCACCGCCCATTTCGTAGTTAGCCACGTAATGGTCGGCCTGGTCGTACTCACCGAGAAAATCTCCATCCAACTCATTACCTAACTGAACCGCCAACTCTTCTGCCCGACTCTTGATTATTCCCCAGTTGTGCTGGATCTCATCAAGGTCATTCATGTAAAATGGCAGAATCTTGGAAGTCGTAACCGTCAACTGCTCATTCGTATCCTGGGGAAATTGAGTAGTGAAAGCCGTACCTCTGGTATAATCCTTGACTTCCAAAGTATTTTGGTACGCTCTATTTATGGTGTCCCCTCTTTGCAAGACCTCTTCTTCGCGGAAACTGGCAAGCGCGCGATACACATCCTGCTTGTAGTGCTTTCTCTGCATCGTGCGCGACCAAAATTCCTTGAAAGAGGCCGTCAAATCTGAACTTGCGTATGCCACTATATCGTCCCATATTGAGGGACGACTTCGGCGTTAATCCGAAACCGATCCGAAAATATGGGTATTAAACTATCTGACCGCCCCTTCTTAAAGGAGTTTTGTGTTCTTTGGCAAGATTGACGGAATAAGCGTCAAACTCCTCATCGGTAAGGTCATTCTGTTCCTCCGCCGATAGAACCGTCTTTCCGCTCAGGTCCTTTGAACCCTTGCTCCTTTGCACGCCTCCGCGGCCCGACTCGGCCGTCTTTCGCTTTTCGGGGAACAATTCGTCCCTTTTAAGAACAAGGATGTCCCTGATAGAATAGTTCTGATATTTCCCAAAGGCGAGCTTATTTAATTTCTGTTTGAGTTCCTGTGTTTCGGCGGCGGTCAGTTTGCCGAAATCATCTTTGAACTCATCCAATTCTTTAGTCTTATCAAACTCCTTACCGAAGAGTTCAGTCTGCTTTTCCCAGTATTCCCTTTCTTTTTCTTTCTCTTCGGACCTCTCCAACCGCTCCTCAAGCTCGGGGTTGCGCGTTGCCTTTAATATCGCTTCCGCGATTTTGGCAAGAGGTTCCGGGTCAAGCCCGGCATCCTCGGCAACCTTCTTGATTTCAGCGAGCTTATCGGCGAGTTCTTCTTTCCGTTCCTCCCTCGCGGGAGTGGCGGGCCTGGAAGAGATACCCTTGAGCTGTTCAGCGATCTCGCCCAACTGCTTATTCAGGTTTTTCTCAAGCCGTTTAAGCTCCCATGGTTGGACAAACTTTGGAGGATTCAGAAGTTCAGGTTCCTCTTCTTCGTCCTCTTTATCTTCATCTTTCTTGGTCTCCTCATCGGCTTTGGCTTTCGCCTCCGCCTCTTCTTTGGCCTTTGCTTCGGCATCAGCTTTGGCTTCGGCATCCGCCTTTTCCTTATCATCCTTTTTTGGAACCTTAATTCCGTCTTTCTCCATCTCGTCAAGGACATCCTTGACGCCATCGTTTACATCTGGCATTTTTGGGACCCATTGTGAGAGTAGGTACGCCTCTTGGTTTGATTTAGAAACGGTAACCGCACCGCAATAGGTTGTTATCCTAACAGGAGGTTTTACTGATTAACCCGTTTTGTTTGAACCTCACAACAAACAAAAAGAGCAGAGCTTTAGCGGCACTGCTCGTCTTGCTAATTCAATCACCACGAAAGATTAGCAAGGCGAATAACGCCGCCAAGCTGATGTGGTGATTGAATAAATAAAGAACTAACTATTCGTGTTTTTTCACCGTCCCGCCAATCTTCTTGGCGAATCCTTCGGCATACTCAACTATCTTCTCGCCATGAAGTTCAACGGTGTAGGTGCGGACGAACTGGCCATTGGCGTCAAAAACGTCCAATGCTTCCGCGCCCTCTACTTTACCTAATTCCTTTTTTTCTTTGCTCATGTTAAATCTTCTGTTGATTTATAGTTTCTAGCGAATCCCTAGCGAAGTTCGACCTGGTTAAACCCGCTTCGCGTTTCAAAATTAAACTTTATACCAAAAATCTATTTTACCATTATTTCGATTAAATCATTCGGCTCCATAATCTCAATCTTATCTCCTACTTTTACTTGAAAATTCCAATCCTCCGTAACCTCACCATTAACAGAAACTTTTTTATCGCCAACAAGCCTTTTAGCATCGCTTATTGAGCCAAACAGATTAGACTTTCTCAAGACACTGACCACCGGCAAATAACTAGTTCCTAACTCAAAATTTACTTTTTTTGTTTCCATAATAAAAAATTAAATTAAACTGTTTTATATCGACCCCTACTAACCCTTACGCCCCCTACTAAACTCTATACTTTGTATCTTCCCTTCTTGCCTGTCGGGTGCCAATCGCCGTGTTCGACCCCCCGAAGTAATCTTGCCTGTGCTTCGGCCTTGGCTTTGGTGGTAGATTTCGCTTTTGTTCCACTTGGCGTGGCCACCCTATATCGCCCCTTTTTGGTTTTGGTTATTGATACCGGCATATCATTTAAGTTCCTCATCAAGCTTATTTTCCACCGCCTCCATAGTCTTTTTGGCCGTAGAAAACAAACCGAGAAACCACTTGTTTATATCAATCTTCGCTTTGGTTATTTCCCGCCCTAAGCAATAAGCAAGAGCGTCATCGGGAGTCAGTTTTTCCGGCTTACCCTGTTTCAATTCTTCCTCAAGGTTCGCAATCTCGCGTTCCAGTTCTTTTGTTAGCAACTTTGTTGCCGCAAGTTCTCCCAAGTTGTCAATCAAAGATGCCTCTTTGAACTCCTTTTCCCATAGGACTACCTTGTCTAAATCCTCTTGGTCGGCACCATAAAGTTTCCCACGGAGCCTGCTAAGTTTATCGCTGATTTTGCTCATACCATTGGAACGTTAGGCATATTAGGCGGTTGAGGGGTTTCAATAGGCGGAAGTTCAATCGGACTTCTCGGCATCATTGGTGCTGATGGGATTGCTGGCCCTCTTAACATATCAAATGCCGCTTTCATCTTGGCCTTTCGGGCCATGTTCACCGCCACAATGTCCCTGTGAGCGTTAAAATAGGTCTCTATGGCCTTTAATTGCCAATCTTCAAGCTCCTCATCCATTGCGTCAACCAATCGCTGTAAGAAAGCGGAGTCGGCGCTCATGTACCGCTTGGGGACTTTCTTTGCCAAAATATCCTCTATCGCCTGCGCCGCCCTGGATATGCTTTCCTCATTACCTTCGTTTTGAGTATCCAATAAAAGTCTTATGTCGGCTTCTTCCCAACCGGCATTACGGAGCATATGTTCGGTAGTCAGCCGTTTATTTAGAATCGGAGCAAGATTCGGGTCGCCTTTTATATTTATCAAAGCATCATTCTTTGTTTTCTTTTTCAATTCGTCCATCTGAACCTCTAAAATCCCGCCCTTTATGGTTATCGCAAACTCCGGTTCGGTGTCTTCCTTGGTAAGCTCCTCCCACTCCACGCCCTTTTCACCCACGACCTTAACCATCTCGCCGCTTGAAAGATGTTCCCAAATACCCCACGACCACAGAAGCGCCGCCTGTTGGAGTTCTTCAACTTTGTTAGAATTTACAAGCCCTAATCGGTCAGCCACCTGTTTCATATCGCCATAATAGATCCCTACTTTGGCATCGGCATCCGTCTGTCCTTGGGCTGAAGCGGTAATACCCGTCTTTACTCCGAGGACGTTGTCAATAAAATTAACAAGTTCAAGCGTCTCGGTCATACTGCCGACCCTAAACTCATAGATGGAGTTTTGTATGTTTTCTCCGGGACGCAGTTTCGCCGGAGCCAGACCGTCCATTCTGAACTCAAGAAGTTTGGGATTCGTCCATACCTCGGCATCATATCCCCTCATACCCCAGTTCTGCTTCATTCTATTCTCCGCGGCCTGGCTTATGAAAAGTTTAATCGCCTCGCAACCGCTTCTCAAATCGTCAGCCGGGGCCTTAGACCAGAAGTTAAACGGGTCGGGATGAGTCGCCCAAGAAGTCCAGCACCACAAATTAGATTTGTAAATATCCTTATTTTTTTCAACCCTTAACCAAATCTTAGTGTCAGGATTAAAAACCACCCAGTATCTTTCACCATGATAAGTCGTTCCCATTTGAATCAGACGGTACTCATCATCCCCGGTGTAGTCCTGCCATACTCCGGAGATCCCTAGCCCCGCCAAACGATTTTTCGTATCCTCTTGGGCTTTTTGATTGGCCTTCCTTTGTTCAGGAGATTGGGCATTTAATAGCTTTTTAACTTGGCTTTGGTCATAAAGGTCATTATCCTCTAGGTCGTATTTTGAGCGCCAGATATTGTCCTGGCCCAAAAACTTGTGGTTCTCCAAATACTTCCCGCCGTAGGGCTCACAGAAGAAATCATAGACATCAACAAGCTCCCTGTATGACTTATACTTAGGGCTTGACTCCGAATAGTTAAGGTAGATCGCCCTGCCATAAAGCCCGGCCATTTTGCGGGCATCCCTGTCAGAACCGTCCCAGTTTGTGCGGGTGGAAGACGAATCAAACTCCCAATAAGCAGTAGTTTTCTTGGCCCTGCGGATGTCCGCATCCGAAAGGTGGCCGAATCTTACAACCGGCGATTCGTTTGTTTTTGAGAGAAGGGTATCAATAAAACCGCCCATAATCGGCAGGCGAACTTCAATCCTGCTTTTAAGGGCGGGTTTTTCGCGATTCTGATAAAGGTCTTCGTTTTTGTACCAAGCCTCCTGCCTGAATTTCCTGAACTTAACCCCGGCTTCATACTGCGAGAAGCATTGGGCGGTTATGGTATCGTTGAGCGAAAAGAGGGAAGATTCCCCTTGCTCTTCTTGCTCTTGTGGTGAGATGAGAGTTTCTTCTGGCATAAAAAGAGTAAGAAGAAGGCAGGAATTTAACGATTCCAGCGGTTACTTCGGTTACTTCAAAGAAGTACATTGGGCCTTCTTCTCATTTGACACCTTAAGCATACACTCAAATAAAAAAAAACAAATTGTTGATAACTTGATTTCTTTTTTAACCCCTATGTAAATTACATCATAGGATGCATCATAGGATGGCTGACAGGGGCATATGTTTTCATTAACTAATTGTCAAGACCGGGCCGTTCATTTGTTTCCTGCTCTATCTTTTTTTCAACATCTTTTATTGAATTATTCCAATTTCTCACATAATCGGGGTTCGGCTTTTTACACCTAGGACAATGTTTTTGCTTTGTATTCAGCCATTCCCCGCAGACACACTCAAAGATTTTGTTAAAATAAGGTCTGTATGCCAATTTTTTAAGTTTAAGTTCGCAAAATTTGAAGTTCCATCTCAACGTATTTCCGCGAGATTTCCTTGTGTTCCTGTTCGTGCAAGGGCCCTTTTTCAATTATTTCTTTCTGTTTTGCTTTTATTCTGGGCAATAATCCTTGCCATTCTTTCGTTATGGCATCATATTCTTCGGTCAGGGGTTGGAGTTCGGCGGCCTGTTTTTTATTGAGTTCATCCGCCTCTTTCTCGTACTCCATCCTCAACTTGTCTATCACAATTTTCTTGTCGCCAGTCGGAACATCATGGGTTTTGTACCACTCCTGAATCTCTCTTGCCCGCCTGATTACGGGGTCAAACCTTTTTTCTTTTTGTTTTAGTTTTGCAATATTTTCCATGTTTTTACCCCATCGGCTCCAACTCCGACACACGTTCAAAGGGCTGTTGAGTAAAGGGTTCTACCTCATCTTCATTTATCATTTTATCCTCAACCAAGGCAGTATAGCGCCAAACATCTGCACCATGAGAAGTCCAATTATGATAAGGACTCTCTTTGAACATTCCCCTATTATCATCCCACTCACGTTTATATTGGGCAATAGCATCTAGCCACAATTGACACTTATCCTCGTTAATCCACAATCTAGCAAATGCCTGCTTAGCCTTATCTATTCCATCTTGAATACTAATCTCTGGAACTATCTTAAAATCTATACCAAGTGTTTTAGCTGATTGTAACCTCGTCTTACCCGTGGAAAGTTCTATCTGCCTAATATCATGAGGAGCAAAATGTGAGCCATAGACATAGTTAAGATTTTTAACTTTAGCAATCATATCCGGCAGAACCTCATCCCCAGAACCCTCTAAATAATCAATCATCCTCAACTCGTTAATCCCTTTTTGAAAGAATCCCACCGCCATGTTAGGTCCTTTCCCTAAATCCCAAATTGTATGAACCCGCAATGCCTTATCATAGGGAAAAAGCTTAATTCTATTTTGCCTTTTGGCCTCAGCCAGTTCTTTTGCATAATATGCACCCTTGATACTCGCCTCAAAGGAACAATACCATTCCTGTTGAAACTCATCCTCGCTCATTACTTTCCTTGAATCCGTTAACTCCTCAAACGAAATTATCTTTGTGTTTTCAACTGTAAGAAGTTGGGCGTACCAATCTTTATCTTTCTGGCCTCGCTCAAAAAGTCGGTAGAATTCGTTTTTACCCTTAGGAGTGCCGATCCATATTGCGTATCCGGTATGGTCAGAAAGTGCGGGCCGTATAATTTCCGTAAAAATGTTGCTTGGTTGTTGGGAATACTCATCGAAGACCACTCCCCAAAGTCCAATGCCGCGCAAACTATCTGGGTTATCCGCCCCATAAAGCGTAAGGCGCGAGCCATTAGGATATTTGACCATGAGTTCAGCTTCATTGTACTGGATTCCCGGGATAACCCGCGAGTATTGTTTGATGATGTCCCAAGCGACATTCTTCGCCTGTTTATATGTCGGCGCAATATAGGCATATTTTGAGTTAGAAACAGTTAAAGCGCTTCGCTGTAAATGATTAAGTGCGGCCGTTGTCTTGCCGGCCCTGCGATGGATTACTAAAATAATCCACCTACTTTTCGTATCATGAAAATCTAAAGTCCAATCACGGGGTTTATAAGGAATTGTTACTTCTGCCATTTGAAAGTTACCGAATCGGTCGCACCGCCGCTTAACAACTGGATATTCTTGGTCAGTTTATCAACCGAATCAACTAAATCGCGATACTTCGCTTTACTGATTTTGCCTTTCAATGCTTGTATGGCCCGATCTCTTTCTTCAACTAACCTAATAAGAAGCGGTTTAATTTCGTTTTGATAACTTTTGGTATCGGTTACAATCTTGGGATTCTTAGCCACTGCAACCGAATATCCTTTTTTCTTGACAATTTTACCCAAAATCACCCTTTTACCCTTACCAAGGTTTTCCAACACTTCTCTTGCAACTGCTTTTGCGTTTTCAGATGCCATTTCTAATAAAACTTAATTGTTCTTAAAATACCTCCTAAACCTTCTAAAAAAGTATCTCATCCGATCAATCCAAGTTATTACATTCATTTTCGCGATAACCAGTTCTTTTTCTTTTTCAATCTCGCTTCGGTCTCCAAGGGCCAAAAGCTCCTTAGCTTTTTCCAGTCGCATTTTCACGATTTTAACCGCACCATTGCCTTCTATCTTGCACCAGCAACGGGTGCCTTTTGGATTGATTTTTATAATTTCAATAACCCTCATAAATTTTTATACCGGCAAATGCGGGCCATCGCCCATTAGCTCTCTGACGATTTCCTCCCTTAAAACCAAAAGTTCGGTCTTGGCCTGGTCAAAAATCCCATTTAGAAACGCGTCTATCTGCCGTATGGACTTTTCTGAAACCTCAAATTCCAATCCGAATGTTATGTCGTCTTGTTTGATTATTAGCTTTTTAACCGTGATTTTTATTTTTGATTCGGCCATTATTTTAACTCAAACTTGTCCGCCGAAGGGCTCGCCTCATTGCCAAACTTTAACCTCAATTCTTCTAAACTTTTTATACTTTGCCACATCAATGGAATTATTGGCTGATAACTTTTCTCTCCGGTTTGAATAAGTGGAAGTTTCCCCTTAGCAAATTCTGCTAAAAGCCCCTCTGCAACCTGAAGCCGCTTATTGGCATTGGCCAACTTAAGGTTCAAGATAACCACATCCGCAAATAGCAAAGCGAACAGAACCAGTAGGATGCTTACCCATATCCATTTTCTCACTAAAATCTGTTTTAACAAATTGTTGATAAGTTCTTTCATACTAATTTTGACATCCGTTTTGATACATCCTCGGCAAACAAGATACTATTTGTTCACCAACAACGACCCGCGCGAAAAATAAAACGAAAAGCATCAAAAGGAACACAAGCCCGATAACCGTAAAAATAAGTTTTGCCATTTTTATAAATCATATCCACAACGGGGGCACGCCGTTAATCCACTAGGGCTGCTAGGAAATGCTATACGGGCATCTCTCTGCTACTTTCGCACGCCCTCGGCGCTTGGTTTTTTATACCGCCCCCGTTGCGCCCCGATTCGGTTTCCCGTGGGCCGTGTTAGGAACCCGTTTCGCCCGACGTGCCCCACTGGGCCAGCGGACTCTCGCCTTTCGCCACCGGAGAGGGCCAAGGCAACCGGCGTTAGGATTATCGCCGGACGTATTAAAAATCATTTTTTATCCCATTCCACTGAGATTATTTTTTCAAATTTCTCCAATAATTTTCTTCTCTCGTGGATTATAATCTTTTTTATTCTTTCAACCTGATGGTCAAAGCAGGTATCTAGACTTAATCCATGCCCACAGTTCTTGTCGCAAATCAATGCTTTCTTAATTTGTTTTTGTAATTTTTTGCTCATTTTTCCTCAGATAACTTCTTAATAAATTTTTCTAATGCGATGGAATTTACATAAGGCCGGTTTCTGTCCTCGCAACCCTGACAATTATCGGGCAGTTTTTCATCGGTAAATTCATGGTGGTCGTGGTTTTCAAAAATCCATTTCTCCAACTTCTTTATAAGTTCCTGCTTTTGGGCTTCAAGGTCTGTTTGTATGGCTAGGTTCATTTCATTCAGCCAGTATTGGTCTCGTTTTGAGAGGAGATTATGGATATTTTTCTGCAACTTATTTGTTAAGTATGACGCATCGCTTCCTTCTCCCGCACGCGGTTTAGTATACGCGTGAGTTAGCGTAGATGCGATTATTCCGATTGTCCAATCGTTTATGTTTTCGGGTGGATAATCTTTATCAAATCCTATTTCCCATCCCGTCTCTTGGGGATAGACCTTTTGACACGGGCCGATATGGCAACGACCGCAAGATTCACAATACATCCCTTCTCGTTTTTCAGGATCAACTAATTCAATATCTTCCAGTTCCTCTCCCACCTCTTGGGACTTATGGCAAACACAATCGGGATTGCCGCAAAACAATCTTCTCTCTTGGTCGGTTCGGACGCAAATTGGACAGCAGTTATTTTTCATTTAAGAGGTTAATTATCAATGCAAAAGACAGACCTTCCCCTATCTCCGGCCCAATGTATTAAACAAGTTTCGGTTTTTTCTTCCTTATTTATGCCTGTTTTGAAATACCAATTCCATTCAAACTTATGATAATAACGGTCTTCATAAGTTGAAAATAATCCAATTAAAAAACCAAGGGCAAAGATTAGCAAAACAATTAACTTTTTCATTTTAATTCCTCTAGGTTTTTTAAGATTTGGTCTCGGCAGGCGTTGAAACCTGCCGAATAAGAAATCTCCGCTTGTAGAATGGTTATTTTTTTCGCACCTAACTTCTTTAGACCTTCCAAATTTGCCCCTTTCATATTGGGTTTCGCTTCTGGCATTTCTTCAATTTCCTTAACCCTCTCCCGCCAGAGGGAGTCAGGGTCGGCAACTACCTTTTTCAAAATATCTCTGAAAATTACATTAGCGAAAGCGTTAAAAGTCAGAGCCGTTGTCCTATTTCCCTCACTCGGAATTTCTGGGTGATCTTGGTTTGTTTTGGGGAATAATTCCTCTAATTTATCCGCTAAACGACTAAAAAATTCCTTTTCAAACTTCTCAATGAATTGTTTGATTGGGTCGGTCATTTGGATTTTTTGTTTTTAGACAAGCTTATGGGGAAGGTCTGATGCCGGTGCACTGCACTCATCAGGGCGACATGACTGGTCATGAACCGAACAAGTCGTACTTCCCCCATAAACCTATCTTGTTTCTAGGGAAGTGATTTAGGGGTGGGGTCTTCGTTGGCCTATCATCCTATCGGTTGACGGTTTCAACGCCCCATTACGACCCATACTAAGTAGCAAAGTTAGGATGGGTGAATATAGTAGGTTGCTATTCGTAAATTCACAACCCCATCGCCAAACCACAATCCCCTTAAAAAGATTAAATTATATTTTCCTTATGTAAAAATTCAAGCGCTTTATAGGCCACTTCTGTATCAGCTTCAACTTCTATTGCCAACACTAACCACGATATTGGCCCAAACTCTTTTGAAACATAGATGGGCATTATTCTTTCTCCTAGCGGAATGTTGGGATAGGCTCTGTGCCACAAATCTTTTAATTCTTCTCTGTTCATAGATATAATACTGGGGGTTAATTAAAGTCTATACATAGCAAAAGCCTCATCGTCGCAGGAAACAAGTTTCCTTATCCAGT
>ERZ1292632.2181-Hain-H43-01um-R2-2181-length-16957-cov-6_pt1 | contig 16957 bp, 7 predicted proteins | sample MGYA00564407_ERZ1292632 | MGnify/ENA primary metagenome ERZ1292632 (study PRJEB36523, sample SAMEA6512637) | groundwater metagenome | collected 2019-01-08 | study: AquaDiva: Metagenomics assemblies of 32 groundwater samples | reverse complement strand
AAGACCCCAGTGCCCGTACTTTTCGTCACGGTAAAGGCGCCGGTGACCGTCGCCGAAACAACGAGGTCGTTATCGACCAGGCCGTCACCAACGTTAAAGATTCGGTTTGCCCCCAGCGCGAGGTTCCCAGTAATTATCGAGGTTACATTGGCGTTGGCGACGGTAGTGACAGTACCGCCAAGCGTTAAGGTGCCCGCGCCGGTGGCAATGGTGCCACCTGTCGCGTTCAGGGCGCCGATCGTATCGGAGTTGCCGTTAAGATTATAGGTGCCGCCAATCACCGTTGCCGCACCGGAACTGATCGCGTTAGCCACGCCATAGGTATACGTCGCATTATTAATAAAGGTTGTACCGGTATATGGATTCGCCGCGCTAAAGGTCACATTCCCGCTCCCGCTCAGGGTAAGCGACCCAGTCGTGGCCGTACCAACGGTGGCCGAAACGGTTGAGGCCGCGTTCGCTAAAACATTGAGTTCGAATGTTGTTATACCAAGCACCGTATTCGCGCCGGCAATGTTATGGGCGGTCGCAATTAAAATGTTTCCGGCTAAGGCGGTGGCGGCGATCGGCAACGTCACCGAGGCGTTCGTGACGCCGCCACCGTTCAGAACAATCGAATTGGTATTGGTCGTCGTGGCGGCCGTATCCCCTGTCAATTTCACGTTGGCACTAGCGGTACCCAGGTTCGCTGCATACTCACCGGAAAACCCAGGTCCGTTCAGAAGTCGCAAACCGTTGGTGTTCCCAACGTTATGGGTCACCATGTCTGTCCCTGTTCCAGTCAGGGAATTGTCCCCATACGCGCCTTTGATAATACTGATGGTGGTGGTACCCGTACCGCCGCCGCCGCCGACAACGATCGGCGCCGTTGTAAACTTTAAGGTCGAGATGTTGGCGGCCGGGGTCGAGCCAAGACTTGTCCCACGAAACAACACTGTCGCGCCGGCCGTACGATTGATGCCCGGGTTAGTCGCCGCCGTCAGCGTCGTCGATCCGCCGGCGCCCGGCGTCACGGTAACCGTGTTGTGACCAGATGAAAAAAGGAGCTGTCCGATCGTCTCGGCGGCGGTGCTGGCGGTATTGCCCTTGTAATTAAAATTACCGCCGTTCATGGTCAGGACAATCGTATCAAGCAGACGACTGGCCACAGCCGTCGTTGAATTATCAAGCGTTAAGGTCGCACCGAGGTTGATAGTAATTGCCGTGACACCGACCGCCGAACCAGAGCCGCTGATCTCGATTGTTCCGGCGTGGATAGTCAGGGTACTGGAGATCGTTTCGACGCCGGAGATGACAACCGTACCGGCCGTGTACTTATTGACGGCCACCGCACCAGCGATAATTCCGCTGATCGTGCCACTTTCAAAAGTGTATCCGGTTGCTGTTAATATTCCGGTTGTACCTGAAATCATACCGTCAACTAACGTCACCGCACCGACCGTATCGCTAAACGAAACGATGTTGAGCGTTCCGCCGTTCACTACCACCGCGCCAGCTGCCAGCGTGTTGAGAATACCGTATTGTAAGGTCCCAGCCGCGACCGTCGTCACCCCGGTATGACCGTTAGCGGCGCTCAAGATGACTGTTCCGGCCCCATCTTTCCAGAATGATGAGGCGGTCGCGGCAATCGCCACCGAAATGGTGATATTGCCCGCTCCCCCGTAGCGAGATTCAAAGGCGCCGCTCTGAATTCCACTTAGGGTTAACAGGCCGGCGCCGGAGTTGGTGGTTCGAGTGTCAGACCCGAGGGCCCGTGTCCCCAAATAGGTTACGCCGCTTCCAGAGTTATTGACCATGGCGCCACCGCTCTCGATGCCGAAGCCGTTGATCGTTAACCCTTCTGCTAAGGCGCTAAGCGAAAAACCATTCATGTCTAGTACGCCGCCGCTAAAAATTGTTGTTGCCCCAGCAGCCGTCCCTAGCGGACCACCGCCGGCCGCAGCGGCGATCCCATTCTTAATTGTTCCTTGGTAAATTGTCGCTGCGCCCGTGTAGGTATTTACGCTCGACAACGTCCACGTCCCGGTATCAATCTTGATGATCGTCCCGGCAGCGGTCGCGATCACACCAGAAATTGTACTACTCGCCGTACCACCCAGCGTTAAGGCAAACGCACCCGTAATACCGCCGGTTGTTAGGGTGATTGTTCCAGAGTTTGATTTGACGGTTGTCGCTGAGCCGAGAACGATAGCCCCGACATATGTAACGCCCGTTCCAGATGAATTCACCAATGCGCCAGCTGCAAAATCTCCGGTCCCGGAACCAGTTCCATTTATCGTTAAGGTATCGGCGACTGTCGCCAAAGAGAAGCCATTCATATCAAGCGTCGCACCGGCGGTAACGGTCACACCGCCAGCATTAGTCCCCAACGGGGTATTCGTTGCACCGCCCGAAACTCCAAGCTTCAGTGTTCCGGCGCTAACCGTCGTCAGACCGGTGTATGTAGAACTCGCACTTGAAGGTGTGTAAATTCCGAAACCGTCTTTGGTGATCGTGCCGGTGCTAATAGTGATAGCACTCGTCACGTCAATATCGCCAAAGCCACCAAGAGTTAGGTTAAAGGTGCCAGTGATGCCGCCGGTCCCGATGATAATCTTCCCATAATTTGCCCCAATCCGAGCAGCCGCGGTTTGCGTAATCACACCGTTATATGTGACCGTACTCGCTGAGCTGTTAATAATTGCGCCCTGTAGAGCAATGCCAGTGCCGGTCGCTGAAATTGCTTCACTCGTTACAAGCGTGTAGCCATTCAGATCTAACATCGCCCCGCTCGTCATCGTAATGCCTGCCGCAGTTGTCCCCAAGGGGGTGTTTGATCCACCGCCAGCACCACCAAGCTTTAAGACTCCACTCGTCAGCGCAATCGAACCAGTAAAGGTATTGTCCCTAGATAGCGTCGTGACGGCATCGGTGCGTTCGTTGGTGTTTACCACGGTTAGCGTTCCTGAGCCTGCTAAAATTGCATTTATCGTGGCGGCCCGAAGATCGTAGGAGGTTGCTGTCAGGACACCGCTAGTCCCGGTAATGGTGCCGCCTTGGACCACGACCGCCCCAACAGTGTCAGTAAAAGTAGCGATATCTAAGGTGGCGTCGTTGACTGTAACCGCACCCGAGCTAATCGCATCGTTAATGCCGTAGATCAAGGTTCCATCGTTAACCGAAGTCAGACCGGTGTACGTCTTGGCGGTAGAGAAGGTTAGTGTGCCTGTGCCGCCTTTGGTCAGTCCGCCCGTGGTAGTAATGAGAGACGAGATCGTGAGGCTTTGGGGCGTGCTAATACTAAACTCAACCGCTCCGGCGGCCAGGGTGGTGTTAGCACCGGCAATCGACCCGCTAGCCTCAAGGTTAAGAATATTGCCGGACATAAAAGTGATTGTTTGGGCCGAACCGGGGTTAGTGATACTGGCGCCGGAATCGAGAATGAGCGAATTAATTTGCGAAGTGATAGCGGCGGTAGCGGACGAGATTTTAATATTAGCGTTGGTGGTCAAGAAATTTGTGGTGTATTCATTGCTGAAGCCAGCGCCGTTCAAGAGCCGTAAGCCATTATTGTTGCCGCGACCGTAGGTGACCATGTCGGTCCCAGTTCCGGAGGTTGAGTTGTCACCAAATACGCCCTGCATAATACTGACGGCCGAGGTCCCGGCCACGCCATCGTCGCCGAGCAGCGTTGGAGCCGTGGTGAACAAAATTGTGGCCACGTTGGCCGCTGGGGTCGCGCCCAGACTAGCACCTCGAAATAGGCCTCTGGCGCCAGCGGTCCGGGAAAATGAAGCAAACCGCATAATCGTGTAACCGCCGGTACCGGCAAAAACGGTGATGGCATTCTTCCCGCCGGTCATCGTGAGCGTGCCGGCGGTCGCGAGCGTATTGGTACTGGAGCTACCGTAAAAGTCCCAAGAGCCACCGTTCATGGAGACGGCGACAGCGTCGCCAATGCGATCAGTGACCACGCTGCTGTTATCAGCGATTAGTTTCCCGTTTGAGTTGATGGCGATCGAAGCTGACATAGTGATGGCGCCGTTACTGTTCAAGGTGAGCGTGCCGGTATTGATTGTGGTGGCCCCGGTGTAGGGATTGAAGGCGGTGAGGGTGAGCGTGCCAGGGCCATTTTTTGAGAGCGTACCGCTCGTCGTCGCAATCGGCCCGGAAATTGTCGTGTCTCCATCCCCGTTGACGGTTAAGCCGAACGCTCCAGTGAAACCGTTCGTCGCGTACGTAATGGTAGTACTAACATCAGCCTTAATAGTTGAAGCGGCCGCCATGGTCACCAGGCCAGTAACGGTGTTGCTGCCGGTTGAATTCCAGATCACACCTTGGTTTAAAAGGCCGACACCCGAGATAGTTATAAATTCGGGGATCGACAAGCCAGTGCCATCAACTTGCAACGTCGCACCGGCGGAAACAGTGGTAATGCCGTCGATCACGCCCAGCGCCAAGCTGTCTTGAATCTTCAGGGTGCCGACGGTGACCGTGGTCGCACCGCTGAATAGATTTGGACGAGTTAGGGTCACCGTTCCCGGGGTCGATTTCGCTAAAGTGCCACCGTCACCGGCGATAATGGCGCTAATCGTTCCGACATACACCACATACGACGCACTGCTCAACACACCGGTCGAGCCAGTAATAATGCCGCTCCCACCGGCCAGCGTCCCGAGCGTCACCGTTCCGACCATATCGGAGAACGTGGCGATATCGACAGTCCCGCCGTTAACGGTGATACCACCAGACAGTATCGCGTTATCGACCCCGTAGGTCAGCGTCCCGGCATTGACGGTTGTCAAACCAGTATAGGTGTTAGGGAAATTGTACGTTAGCGTCCCGGCGCCGTTTTTAGTGATTAAGCCGCTGGTGTTTGCGACCGGGGCTTTGGCAAACGTAATATTGCCAGCCCCATCAAGAACAAGTGGGATTGCCGCACCAGTGACGCCGCCGTTTAGCGTGAGTGTGCCAGAATCAGATTGAATTTCAGCGATACCGGCAATAGTGATCAGCCCATCAAAACTATTACTATCCGAAACGTTCTTAAGCGCGCCGCCGCTCGATTCGCCGTAGCCACGCAGCGTTAGCGGCTCGCGACCGATAGCGATTGTGCCTTGTAATTCTAACGCCGCTTCTCCTACAACTTCCGTGCCGGTGGCGATGGTGCCGAGAGCCGTGTTGCTTCGTGCGCTAATATCACCGCCGTTAATTTTGGTGACGCCGCCGTAGGTATTTGCGCCAGATAGAACCAACTTGCCTTGACCTTCTTTGGTGATACCGCCAACGCCAGCAATCGTTCCCGAAATTGTTAACGTTTCACCGCTATTGGTGACAGTTAACCAACGAGTTACATCAACGCGCAAGTTAAGACTAATGGTGTTTCCGCCAGAAACTACGGCGTCGGTGATGCCGTTTAATCCTTGGCCGACAATAATTGTGTTGCCAGCCAGGGTGTAGCCACTGTCATTAAAAGTAATCGAGTTAAACAGCATATTTTCGCCGAGATCGTTGGAATTGGATTTATTTGCAGCACCAGCCGGGAAAACTAAGTTGTCGCCAGCCTGTGGTATGGCATTGGTTGACCAGTTGGCGCCATCTGACCAGTTGGCACTTGAGCTGCCATCCCAGTTGACGGTGGAGGGCGCATCGGAGGCGATCTGCCAGGCCCGAGGTTCGGTCCAGCTTTCAGCTTGCAGCTTGCGGCTGGCTGATTGCTGACTTTGAGTTATCGACGAAGAGCGAGCGTCAGCGACATAGCTGACTTCGGCGGGGCCGAAAGTATAAAGATGCGGTGATTTGAGCGGCCCTTTGTAACCGAACATCAACGTTTGGTCTGCTTTAGCTTTGGCGTCAACTTGCCAGACTAATTTTTTGACATCACCGACCTCTGTAATCTTGGCGCTGGTGTCGGAAATAATGAACTCGGCCGGCACAGTTTCGGTGAGTTGATATTGGCCGTCAACTTTGGGCTGAAAATTAAGTTTGTAGACATATTCAGCGTTCGGAAAAGTCCGAGTCGCCCCGACTCGCTGCAAGTAAAACGGCTGATTATCTTTAACTGAAAACTTGTCGTGGAGCGTTCGTACACCGCTTCCTACACGTGCCTTTATCGTGACTTGATAATCGCCTTCAGTGCCGGTTTGATAATTGGCAATATAATCTGGTTCAGAAGTAGGGCCGTAGATTAGACACGCATTATTTACCAGCACTAGCTCATTTTCGGTCGATAAGATTTTTTTGTTGCCGTTTGGATCGGTAATCTCGATCGTCAGCGAGGCGTCACAGATCATCTTGCCTCGGTCATCAAGGACCGCCATCGCCAAAGTGGCGGATGTATCAGTCGGGTAGATTGAATAGTCTGGGTTGAACGCCAATACCCCCCAAGCGATGGTTTCTTCAGCCGTAACAGCACCGGTCACCCTGTCTTGGGCTTTGATTCTGTACAGGCCAGCTTGCCCATCGGTCTCCTTTTGGGAGATTTTCGTCCCCCTTTCAACCTGTTCGACGCTAACGCTTTTTGTGAACTGGTTAGGATTTTGACCAATATCTTCGTGCGCGCTGTCGGCGGTTACTTCAATGTTTGTAGAATCGCTGGCCACGGCCAGTACAACTGGGCTTGAACTTGGCACTACCGGCTCGTCTCCAATAAAATATTTATCGCTGCTTGGAGAGATCTTCTTTTGTTCGGCCAATGTCCAAAAATTCGGGTATTTGTTTTGTAGCTCCCGTTGGTCTAGATGCAGACCGATACTGGCACTAACCGGCTTAAAGAAGGCGATTACTCCGAGTAACACAACTACGGAAAAAAATACCGAGAAGAACCTGACTGGGTGGAGATTGTACTCGCAAAGGATTTTTCCCCTAGTGGCTTGGTAAACTCCGTCAAATCGCCGTCTGGCACGTTGAATCTGTGGAGCCATACTCTAAAACCCCCTCTCCCATGTAAGTGGATATAAACAAACCCTCCATGTGCTTTAACAATGCGTTAAAACAGGGTGGCCGTCAACAATAATTACCTGAATTTAGCGATAGCAGAATTAAGGCGCTTCAAAGACTCTTCCCTGCCAATTACAGATAATAATTCAAATGCCCCCGGTGAAGCGTCGCGACCAGATAGAGCGACTCGGACGGCCCAGAGCAGTTCGCCATCTTTAATTTTTAGATCTGTTGCGGCACCGCGCAGAGCTGGCTCAACTTCATCGAGCGCCATAGTTTTGAGCCCGCCAACCACAGTAGCAGCCGCTTTGAGGGCGGCCAAGGTATTTTCTTTGGTCGATTTTTTAGCGATTAAGAGCGCTGGATCATATTCGGGAGCGGTGAAAAAGTAGTTGATTAATCCCTCCGTTTCGCTCAAGATTTTCATCCGATCGTGAACTAAGCCGATTGCTTCCAAAAAATAATCGGGCTTAGCGAGGGTTTTTTGAAAGAGCTCCTTGTCGGTAATAAAATTTTGGGCTTCGGAGGCGATCTCACCGATTGATTTCTGACGAATGTAGTAGCCGTTCATCCAGAGCAATTTTTCAGGATCAAATATTGACGGGCTGGTACCTACACGCTTGATCTCAAACTCGTCAACCAGCTCCGCCAGCGAGAATATCTCCTGGTCGGTACCGGAATTCCAGCCCAAAAGGGCGATGAAGTTGACTAGGGCATCGGGCAAGAAACCTTTGGCCTTGTAGTCGTCCGATATTGAAACCGGATTCTTGCGCTTACTCATCTTCGACCGATCAGCGTTTAAAATCAGCGGGAAATGTCCGAATTGCGGACTCAAGAAATTTAGAGCGTTAGCAAGTAGCATTTGTTTAGCGGTGTTGACTAAGTGTTCTTCGCCTCGCAGAACGTGGCTAATTTTCATCAAATTATCGTCAATAACATTGGAGAAAACAAACAGCGGCATACCGTCTGATCTTTGAATGACAAAATCCCCAAACAGCGATGCGTCAAATTCAACCTTGCCTTTAACAAGATCGTCAAAGCCAACTGTTTGCGGCTCGACGACAAAGCGAACGGCACTGGTGCGACCGGCCTGTTCGAACTGATCGATTTCTTGGGCTGATAAATTACGACAGCGACCGGAGTATTTGGGTGCGGCGTGATGACCCTGCTGGCTTTCGCGCTCGGCCGTCAATTCTTCCGGAGTGCAGTAACAGCGGTAGGCCGTTTTTTTCTCCAGTAGCTGGTCAACAAACGGCTGATATAATCCGAGTCGTTCTTGCTGGAAGTACGGCCCATAAGGCCCACCAACTTCCGGTCCTTCGTCCCAGCTCATGCCTAACCACAACAGACCTTCGAGAATATCTTTTAGCGACGAATCGTCGTGACGCTCCTGATCAGTATCTTCAACTCGGACAATAAATTTACCGCCGAACTTTTTGGCAAATAGGTAATTAAACAAGGCCGTTCTGGCGGTACCAATATGAAACCGGCCGGTGGGGCTGGGAGCAATCCGAACTCTAATTTCTTCAGCCATCAATAAGTAAAACCCCAAATCCCAAATCCCAAATCCCAAGCTCCAAACAAACTCAAATTACCAAAACCCCAACTATTCAAAAACTTGGAGCATTTGAATATTGTGATTTGTTTGGGATTTGTATTATTGGGATTTGGGATTTTCATAACTAATAGTTACTTTCTATTATACCTTTATGGTGCTTCATCGCTGGTTGATCTTCGGCGTTGTCAACCGTGACGACGTCGATCCGGATATTGTTGGTCTGATATTTCATCATTAATTCATGGGAGAGCAAAATTAATTTCTCCCGTTTGCGTGGGGTGATCATTTCAATTGCCGCACCTTGGCGATCGGAAGTTTTAGCTTTAACCTCAACAATTACCAGCGTTTTACCGTCTCCAGCCAGAATGTCGATCTCGCCGTATTTAGTTCGGAAGTTTCGTTTCAGAATCCGGAATTTCTTTTCCTTCAGATACTGCGTCGCCCAGTTCTCCGCTTTCGCCCCTAATAGCTTGCCCTGAAATGACATCAGAGCCATTGTCCGTGGCTTCGTCCGCTTTGACAAGTTCGGCGGTAGCTGGGACTGGGGACTCGGCTTCGGCTGGTACTGGGGACTGGGCATTGACTGGGACTGGGGACTGGGAACTAGGTACTGGTTTTCCATCTAGTCCCGAGTCCCTAGCTCCTAGTTCCTGTTTTTCTAGTTCCTCCCAGGTTGTCCCGGCCAAGCCCGTGTCTTTGAGCTTGAAACGGCGGGACATGGCGTATTCGCGAACAAAATTGAGTTTGGCTCGGCGAACTTTACCGGATTTAACTCGCTCAACTTTAGTGACCCACGGCGAATGAAACGGAAATGTTCGCTCGACACCGATACTGTCAACGACTTTGCGAACAGTAAAAGAGCCTTGGTAAGATTTGGTGGCTTTCGTCCCGATTACCAGACCTTCAAAAATCTGAATACGCTCTTTACCGCCTTCGCGAATTTTGTAGTGAACCTTAACCGTTTCGCCCGGTCGAACATCGGCGACCTTGGCTTTCATTTGAGTGGCCTGAAATTTGTCGATAACGTTCAAGCTCATTTTACTGATACAAAAGTTTTAAGCGACCGATTACCAGCAAAATTAACGACTTTTTTCTCGGTAAATTTAACCTCGCCGTCGGCAACGGCAAAAATCGTATCGTCGTTACCGTTCTGGACACCTTCGCCCATAAAATATTTACTGCCACGCTGACGAAGGATGATCATGCCTTTTTTGACCACCTCCCCACCATAAATCTTTACCCCCAGTCGTTTCGACTGCGAGTCTCGGTTATTCTTACTAGAACCTTTCGCCTTTGTATGCGCCATTTGTAGAGAAAATTATATCGAATTTCTTGGGAAGCGTCAATTGAACGTTAAGATGCTCTGAAGATATTGAGCTTTTTGCTAAAAACCCCTCTTGTTGTTACAACAAGAAAGCCGATGAGTAAGCCCGACTTCGCTAAAGCTACGACGGATAAACCTAATTTTGTCCATCTTCATGTTCACTCGCATTACTCATTGCTTGATGGGTTGGGGAAGGTGCCGGAATTAGTTGGTCGCGCCAAGGAGCTGGAGATGCCGGCACTGGCCATTACCGATCACGGTGTGATGTACGGGGCGATCGAGTTTTATCTGGAGTGTCAGAAACAAGACATCAAGCCGATTATCGGCGTAGAGGCCTATGTGGCCAGGCGCAAAATGTCTGACAAAACCGCTGGCGAGGACATCAAGCCCTATCACCTTTTACTCCTGGCTAAAAATTTTCAGGGCTACCAAAACTTGATCAAGCTCACTTCCGCCGCCCACCTAGATGGCTACTACTACAAACCTCGAATCGATCGCGATTTACTCTCCCGCCATCACGAAGGACTGATTGCCACCACCGCCTGCCTGGCCAGCGAAACTTCTCGTCTGATCGAAAACAAAGATTTCAAGGGCTTGAACGAAACCGTCGGCGAGTACAGCGAGATTTTTGGTAAAGATAATTACTATCTCGAACTCCAGCATCACCCGTCGATTCCCGAACAGCAAGTTCTGAACACTCATCTCAAAGATTTGGCCGTCAAAACTGGCCTACCGCTGATTGCCACCAACGATGTTCACTATGTTAACTCCAACGACTCCGTCGCCCACGACCAATTGATTTGCATTCAAACTGGCAAATTAGTCAGCGATACCGATCGGATGGTCTACGGCGGTGATTTCTCGCTCAAAACTCCCCAGGAATTGGCCGAGGCCTTTAGTGATGTGCCGGAAGCGCTGTCTAATACCCTAAAAATTGCCGACATGGTCAATTTAGAGATTCCGCTCGGCCAAAGTCTTCTGCCCCATTTCCAGCTACCGAAGGGCGAAACAGAGGAATCTTATTTGCGCTCTTGGTGTGAGAAAGGTTTACACCAACGCTACGGCGAAATTACCCTCGAAATTCGGGCTCGACTAGATTACGAACTGGAAACAGTCATGAAAACCGGTTTCCCAGGTTATTTCCTGATTGTCGCCGATATGATTAAATTTGCCCGCTCCAAAGGTATTTATGTCGGCCCGGGCCGTGGCTCGGCCGCTGGCTCGATTATTGCTTTTGTCACCGGCATTACAAATGTCGATCCGCTCAAGTACGGTCTGCTCTTTGAGCGCTTTCTAGACTTAAATCGAATCTCGATGCCGGATATTGATATGGACTTTGAGGATACCCGCCGCGGTGAAGTGATTGATTACTTGAAAGAAAAATACGGCGCTAATCATGTCGCTGGTATTATTACTTTTGGGACAATTATGGCGCGAGCGGCTATTCGCGATGTCGGCCGGGTGCTAGGCATCCCCTACGGCAAGGTCGATGCCTTGGCCAAGCTGGTTCCGCCTCCCGTTCAAGGCCGTCACACCCCGCTGGCCCAAATGGTCGCTCAAGCTCCAGAATTGAAAGCGGCCTACGACGCTGACCCAGAAAACAAGCAGTTGATTGACGCCGCCACCCACCTTGAAGGGACGATTAGGCATGCCTCTCAACACGCCTGCGCCATCGTTATCTCCAAAGAGCCGTTGGAAAACTATGTCGCCGTCCAGCCGTCACAGGGCGGTGACGTCCATCAAGTCACTCAATACTCGATGTTGCCGATTGAAAAAATCGGTTTGCTTAAAATGGACTTGCTGGGACTTTCCAACCTGACGACGATGCACCGGGCGACCGAAATCATTGAAGCCGTTTACGGGGACAAGATCGATATCGAAAACCTGCCGCTTGATGATAAGAAAACCTTTGAGCTGCTCGCCCGTGGCGAGACGACATCGATCTTTCAGCTCGAAAGTAGCGGGATGCGGCGCTATATCAAAGAATTGCGCCCAACCAAATTTGAAGATATTACGGCTATGGTCTCGCTCTACCGACCAGGGCCGATGCAGTGGATCCAAAGTTTTATCGACCGTAAAAACGGTTTAGAGGAGGTTAAGTACCTCCATCCGTTGGCCGAAAGCGCCCTTCGCGATACTTACGGTATTCCTGTTTACCAGGAACAAGTGATGCGTTTGTCTAAAGATATGTGTGGCTTTACCGGCGCCGAAGCCGACACCCTCCGTAAAGCGATGGGTAAGAAAATCCCCAAGTTGATGAAAGAGATGAAAACCAAGTTTATCGACGGGGCGGTTAAAAATGGCGTCACCAAAGACCAGGCGACCGACATTTTCCGTTCCTTGGAGGATTTTGCTGCTTATGCTTTCAACAAAAGTCACGCCACTTGCTACGCTCTAATCGCCTTCCAAACCGCCTACCTCAAAGCCCACTACCCTGACTGCTTTATGGCGGCGGTGATGACGAGTGACCTCGGCGATACCGATCGATTATCGATTGAGATTAGCGAATGCGAGCGACTGGGGCTGACGGTTTTACCGCCGGATGTCAACGAATCGTTTACCGACTTTGCTGTTGTCCGAGAGAAAAAAGCCCTGCGTTTTGGCTTAGGAGCAATAAAAAATGTCGGCACTATCCCCGCTCAAGCGATCGTCACTGAACGAAAAAAGAACGGCTCGTTTGCCGATTTGAACGATTTTTTGGTTCGCAATAGCCCCCATCTCAATAAAAAAGTGTTGGAGAATATGATCAAAGCTGGGGCGCTCGATCGGTTTGAAGAGCGGGCTCGTTTGAACGCTGGACTAGAGTTGATAACCAAGTTTGTCAGCGCTAGCGGCAAGACTGACGCCAGCCAGCTGTCGATTTTTGGTGAAGGAGCCAAGAACGGTGCCGCCCCGACACTGGCGCTACCGCAAGTGACCGCCGATAAGGCCGCTTATCTAATTTGGGAGAAAGAACTGCTCGGACTTTATTTGTCTGACCACCCGCTCAAACAATTTTCGGCCCTGCTGGCCGAGCTGGCCACTCCGATCGCCGAGCTGGACATCAGCCAAGCCGGCCAAGTGGTTCGGGTCGGCGGCATCATCCATACACTAAAAAAAATCACCACTAAAAATGGCCAGACGATGGGCTTTATTGAGCTTGAAGATCTGACCGGTACGCTAGAATTGGTCGTTTTTCCGTCGCATTTCCAGGAATTAACTCATCTTTGGCAGCCGGATACGCTAGTTTTGATCGAAGGTAAGATTTCCGACAAAGATAATTCCGTCAAAGTTTTGGTTGACCGGGCCTGGGCCTTGAATGGCCTCAATCCGGTGAATTTACCGAAGAAGCAACTAGCAACTGGCAACTGGCCACTAGCTAGAAAAAATGGTGATTTCAATGTCAATCAAAAGCTAGTACCTAGTACCCAGTCCCTAGTACCTACAACCTTCGTTGTCCATCTCCCTAAATCGGCTACTAAAGAAACGATCGCCGAACTAAAGAATATTCTGGAAGCCCACCCCGGCCCCCTGCCGGTAGAACTGCGAATGATGCAGGGCGAGAAGTTAAAAGTATTCCCGACCAAACTCTTGGTAAAACCCTCCCCAGAACTGACCGAGCAGCTAAATCAGGTTCTCGGCAGTAACTAGCCCTAAACCTGCCTTGGGGCTCGAGATGGCTCTAAAGCTTGTTTCTGGATTTGGACGATGGCTTGCTGGACATCGTAGGGGTCAGTGACATCTTCAAGATCTAATTTTGAATCGTCAGAAGCGGTTTTAATCCGCACGGTGCCAAAATTAAGCAGGGTTCTGATCGGCCCCTTAATCTCGGTTGATATTTCTTGGATTCGATGAATTTCGGCCTCGGAAATCATCCGGTTAAACAAACCAACCTGATCAATTTTTATCACTCGTTGATTGGTGACAATGTAATCACAGCCGTTCCACATAAACCAAAAGTAAAAGCTATAGAGAGCACCAATGACTACGGTCAGGCCGATGACGATTGAAGTTATTTTTGAGGCGCCAAATCCGAGTAAGGCCACACCGACAACTAAAGCGATCACTAACCAAACCGCCGCAATCGGCATTAAGAGCCAAACATGTTGCTTGGTCACTAACGCCACCGTTTCGTCAGAACGCTGACCACGAAAAGAATAATTGTCTTGCATTACCTCTAGGTTAGTTTATGGGGCGCCTTACTGCAACGGGCAAAGGACAAGCAAAGGCTAAAGTTACAAGGCTGAAGTCTGAACTAAGGCTTAAGTATTAAGTGTCAAGTACTTGTAACTTGCAACTTGTTATTTAGTTCAGACTTTAGCCTTCAGCCTTAGAGCTTTGTCGCTTATCCTTGGCGGCGACTCTGCCGCCGATGGAGTAGAGCAAGACAAAGAAGGTCATCACCACCAATGCCGCCAGAATGGCCCAAAATTTACCGGTTGTTTGGGTATTAAGGGCGATAAGTCCGAAAGTAAGGCTAATGGCATAAAACAGTAGCAGTATTGTTCGCTTGCTAAAACCACGGTCGAGTAGGCGATGGGTCAGATGACGACGGTCGGCTAGAAATGGGGACTGGTGATGAATGATTCGGCTAATAAAGACGACCAATGCGTCCAAAAACGGAATCGCCAAAACCAGGAAAACCGTCGCCACTTTTCCACCAGAAATAATCGCCAAGACTCCAATAAGAAACCCGAGGAACATCGAGCCGGTATCGCCCAAAAATACTTTGCCTCGTAAATTGTAGAGCAGAAAGCCAATCGTCGCGCCAAAACCAATAATCGCCAACATGGCGTTGGAGGGCTGGTTAACGGCAATATTCACCGACAAGAGAAATAAAATAATTAAGGTTATGGCACTAACTCCTCCGGCCACCCCGTCAATACTATCGAGCCAGTTAATAACGTTGCTAATAACTACTAGCCAAATGATAACTAGAATTGAGGAGTAGCTACCGATGATAATTTGCTGACCAAAGGGGTTAGATAGGGTTGGAATTAAAATGCCGAAACTGGTAATGATAACTGCCGCAATAACCTGGCTAAGTAACTTTGATTGCCAAGAAAGCCCCCGGTAGTCGTCAAGGACGTTAATCGTACTCAACCAGATAATGGCTATCAGAAACCCAACTAAGTTACGGTCAATTCCAAAAACGGTTGCGTTACCAAAGCTAAGACTGTCTCTGGAAAAAATCAGAAATAAAACCACCGTCATCACAAATGCCATAACGACACCGACCCCGCCGACTCTAGGCGTTGGCTGGGAGTGTTCATCTCGTGGTCTAACCGCTGGTACAAACCAACCTTTTTTATGACAAAGTTTAATCAACCAGCCGTTGATAATTACCGAGAATATTAAGGCGATTACGGCCCCAAGCCAGTAGTTAGACATAGGTAAATTTTACCCCAATGGCCAAGATAAGTCTTTAAGTCTAAAGGCTAAAGTCTAAACTAAGGCTCAAGTATGGGATAACTAAAAACTCATAAGTCAAAAGTCAAAACTGAAACCTTTAACTCAAAACTAAAGAAACGGTTAGGCGGTTTTGAGCTACAGTTTTGCGCTTTGAGTTTTAAGCTTTGAGCTAGCCACCATCTACCAGGTATTGGACTGATGAACGGTCTGATAATCAACGAGTTCTTCGGGCTTGAACCACAAAGCGATCTCCTGCTCGGGATGTTCGTCGGGGTCGGAGGCGTGGACCAGATTACGCACCGCGCGGTCGGACTCGTTAGCGTGTTGACGGGTAACATGAGCAAACATACCGCGAATGGTGCCAAATTCTGATTCGTTCGGATAAGTTGCTCCAGCTAGGCGTTTAACATACTCCACGGCCTTAACACCCTCGATAACCATCGCCACGACGGGCCCGGACAATAGGAAGTCGATCATTTGGGCTTGAATTTTGTCGCCTTCTAAACCGCGTTTGTTTAATCGATCTCCCAAGCCACCGTAATGCTTTTCCGCTAATTGTTTGTCGGCGGTCGTCATTTTCAAACCAACGATTTTGAGGCCGCGTTCCTCCAGCTGGGTGATAATTTTACCAATTACGCCGCGTTCAACGCCATCGGGCTTAATAATAAGGAGAGTTTGTTCAATGTGTGACATTGTCATATTTTAGCTTGTTTGCGCTTCTAGCGCTACGCCTTGGGGCGAGGATGTAAGAAGTCTGAAGTAGCAAGGCTAAAGTCTAAAATAAGTGACAAATATCAAGTAGCAAGTGAAAATACTTAAGACTTATTACTTGAGACTTAAATGAGACTTGAGACTTCAGCCTTCGGACTTATTTTCCTAGGAATTTTTTGAAGATGCTGTCGTCTTTGTACGGGCCGATGACCGCTAGGACTTGACGATCTTTGACCAGTAACCGTTTTGCCAACAGGCGGATTTGCTCGGCGGTGACGGCCTGAACATTTTTCTTAGCCGTTTCGAAATCTTCGGCCTCGCCGAGTAGTCGATCGGTGCCGTACCACATTGCTAGATCGACCGGTCGGTCAGAACTTAAATCAAACGAACCGCATATCAGAGCCTTGGCCTTGGCCAATTCCTCGTCGCCAACCAATTCATCGCGCAAGCTGGCGAACTCGGCGTCGAGCGCTTCGAGGGTTTGAGCGATTTTGGCGGTATTGACGCCACCCGAGACTGTAATCAGGCCAGTATCTTCAAACGATTGGAACGACGAACTAATCGAATAAGCTAGCCCCTTCTTTTCTCGGATATTGAGAAACAATCGTGAGCTCATTCCTCGACCCAAAACGGCGTTCAAGACGATGCCGGTATACTCATCTTTGCCGTGAGAGGCCAGGTCCTGATCAACAACCGCCACCTGAAAGTGAGTTTGGTCAGTTTCTTTGTGGTAAAAATTCAAGCTAGTTTGGCTGGGACCAATAAAAGGTTTGGGTAAAGTGATCGCTCGAGGCGTCAGCGATTCGGTCTGCTTCAGGACTTCGGCTTTGATGTCTTTCTGGCCAATATCTCCAACGGCAATAAACAGCGCTTGGCCGGGATGATAGTATTTGGCTCGGTAATCTTCAAACTGCTCAATCGTCATCTTCTGAATATTCTCTTCGCTACCAATGACCGACTGGCCGAGTTGGTTGTTGGGAAAGAGGATTGGTCCGAGTAGTTCGTCAACGAAACTGGCCGGGTCGTCTTTCATCCGTCGAATCTCTTCTATTATA
>ERZ1292632.1792-Hain-H43-01um-R2-1792-length-19618-cov-5_pt1 | contig 16957 bp, 43 predicted proteins | sample MGYA00564407_ERZ1292632 | MGnify/ENA primary metagenome ERZ1292632 (study PRJEB36523, sample SAMEA6512637) | groundwater metagenome | collected 2019-01-08 | study: AquaDiva: Metagenomics assemblies of 32 groundwater samples | reverse complement strand
AGCCAAGAGGGATTCTCATATTCTGATTAATGCTCCCATTTTATTATGCGGTGGCTTTGGCTCACGCAATGCTACAACAATGGCATTTTGCATTGCACAATCAGAAGGTGGCCTGCTTATCGAGTGCGGATGCTGGTCGGGAGTCATCGGCGAATTTCGGAAGCGTATTGCAAAGACACATGGCAACAGTCCGATTGCCAAGGAATATCTTTTGATGTGCGATTTGTTGGAAATGCGTAGAGCCCGTTTGTTCGGGCAAGGAGAGGATGAATAATGCGTAGAAAGAAAAGCGACCCGGCGATAGATACTGCCGTGGCCAAGTACGGTGATTATTTGATGGAACAGGGAGCCGATTACGAAAACGATTTGATGAAGGATGTGCCAAAACTTCCTTGCGGCATATGCCACAGTGAAGATTGGTATGTCATGCGCGAGGGGCCGGACGGACTGAAAATCTGCGGAGAGTGCAGAAGCAAGGTGGCGGCATATATCACGCATCAGAATCTTGAGAAACTGAGAAAAGTCAAAGAAGCCCGCGCCCTTCTCGACCGACTCGCCACGCCTACAGCAGAAGGGGGTGACACCAATGGCTGATACAACACGCTTCCAAACCTTCACGATTCACCGCCCCGTCCTTGCCAACCTCAGACGGCTCCAATCGGAGTTGAAGTTGCGCCACGGCGGGCAGTGGTCCTATAGCCGCATCATCAAAGAACTGATGGAGCGGGGCCGCAAAGGTATGCTCGATGACAAAGGCGGTGACGGCAATGATGCGGCATGAGTGGCTTAACTATTTATGGCTTCTAGTAGGACTGTCAGCCCTCATCATGGGACTGTGGGCCTGCGGCGACTGATACGCCCGTCCCCATACACAATCGGCTAAACCCCCTCAATCACGAGGGGGTTTTCTCTATCCATCTGGTCAGGCCACCTTGACAGCGTTCAACCTGTGCCACTACAAGCGTGACATTTTGCTACAATTCGCCTGAATATCGGGAAATAAGCCTTTGGCCCACGCATCCAACCCTATCAGCATATCTCTGATTTCCACCAGCGTTTTGCATCTACTTGTCCTACGGGCAATCATTCGGTTGATGACCTCTGCGACAGCTTGCGCCAGCGTGGAGTGATACGTTACGTCGATAGTCGAGATACCCTCCAAGTTCTTCTTGTCAGGCTTGCACTTTCTCGTCCGGCCCACATTCCAGGAGTAAGTATCAGCCCAGATGAATAAATCGGTATCGGGGATAGGAATCAAATTCCGTGAAGCCTTTTTCTCTTTGTCAGCCATTACTTATACCTTCTCCATTCTCTGCTTGGCTTACACCAGCACTTAAAATAATCATACGTCACCCCGTTTTCCCGTCGGCTATACTGCCGGGCGTTCAAAGGTGGCTCATGCCCTGTTTCCGTATCATCCCATTTGGCTTCGCAATCGGGGCAGACTTGAGCATCACCAACATATGGGTCAACGTCCGGGTAGATACCCTTGCGCTCCTGATACGTGACGCGGCACGCCGGGCATCGGACTTGGCTGTAGCCGGTACGCGGGGTCGGCTTATGGCAGTCCCGGCATATCAACGTCTCCCCCAGAACAGGCTTCACCTTGACCGTTTTCAACGCAGGCTTCACCCGGAACTGTTTCAACTCATCCTCTGTCCAGCGTACCATCACTCCACCTTCCGCCTTCGCACGATGACATACTCATAGCCGTCGGGAGCATCCGGTAAATCAATACTTGGTTCTAACTCACCACTCCCCCAAGCGTGTTTCACTTTCACCGCGTCCTTGGCCGTGGCGCGGAGGAGGAGTTCGGCGAGGTTCAGCCCTCTTTCATTAGTCCGGAAATTTAACATGCCCCCTAAATCTTTGCTTGTGGGACAAATTGCATTCCCCTTGGAAAGGGTCAATACAATCCACCCCCTCTTCTCACACTCCGCCTTGATAGCGGCTAGCCGGTCTTGTGTGTCAGTCGGCATCGGGAGCCTCCCATTTGTCCCAGACCTCTTCAAAAACCTTAAGTATCTTATGGGCAATCATGTCCAGTTCGACGACTGTGGTTTTATCGGGTACTCGGCTAAATACGAAGTTGTTAATATCGCATTTCATTTCCCCAAAATCAGGCTTTGCTTCGTCTACCACTTGGAAATCCTCCATTCTCATTTCTAATCTCATTCCTAAATCTTCGTTCATTTCTCCGCCTCCGTAACAACAACCTGAGATTTTAGCAGGGCATAGGTATTGTGGAATGCCTCCATCAGAACGTCCGCAGATAATTCATCGGGGTAGACCGTACCAGACCTTCCCATACCCGCCATCACGCAGTCAGCAATTCGCTCAAGCACATCAAACAAATTCACATCTTCAGGGACGGAGTCCGTCAAATGATGCCGCTCCTGCAAATGAATGTCTTTGAACCAATGGGCATTCTTGAAGTCTCCTAACCGCCCCTCTTGAATGGCACGGAAATCAACGAAAAACTCAGAGATATTGTCTATTTTGGTGTAGTCATGGTTTTCAGCAATTCTCATTAATTCAGAAGCCATCCAATGTAGGGCTTTACTGACATCCTGGATGTGCTGTATAGAACTTAGAAGTAATTGCTCTTTCTCCACAACAGAATCAGATGTGCGCGTATCAGCCGTTTGTGACTTGGTTATCTCAATCACTTCTCCGCCTCCCTCAGCACCAGCACGTACTCCATGCCCTCTGGTGGGTCTACCATATCAACGTAATCCCCATTGACGTTTTCGCAACAAGGCCCCTCAGCATCAATCCCAAAACTTACCCTCACCGCGTCCGGGTCGGTGGCGCGCAGAAGGGTCTCAGCTATCCGCAAGCCCCCTTCCATGTCGAAATCGGGCCAAGTCATGGTGATGTGGCAATAAACCGTTATGTCGTACCTTGGCTTCACTGTCGGCAAATTGATAATGTTAACGCCATTGTCATAACGATAAGAGCAGCCTTCCCGTTTCAGGCATTCCGCCACTATCGCCCGTAGGCGTTCCTCGGTTGTCATTGCTTGCTCCTTTCTTCCCCTGATGCATCACCCGATGGCACGCTCGACATAGCACCATCAGATTATCAAGGCTATGGTCGCCGCCATCGACATATCGCACCTTGTGATGTATCTCATATTCCTTGCGCTCAACCGTGTTCCATTCCTTGTTAAAGGCACACCCACATCGCTCACATTTAAAATCACGCAACGCCGCAAGCCAATATTGCCAAGCTCCATAGTTACATTCAATACACGCTTTCGTATGACATTCATCACCACACCATCGACGGCGGCGTTTCGGCAATGGCCCGTGGCAATAGGAACATTCGCCCTTAACGGGGGGAAACTTCTCATATAGGTTGATGAAGCGGCTCATGCATTCTTGCCCCCCTCGACATAAGCATTCATCGCCGGGGTCCATAGCCGCTTGTCCGCATCCCACAGCACCTTATCTTCCCCCTTGTCCCCCAATGTGATGAAGTACAGAAAAAACTCCGCGCCCACTTCCCGCAGATACCAGCCGATAGCGCCAGGGCCAGTATTGAAGGTGGGGGGATGGATGCACCCGCGCATCACAGCCTCTTTCCAGAACCAGCCCGGCTGATACTTGTCTGGTTGCGTTTCATCCACAGCCAAGTAACCGCCAAGCACCATGTCATCGAGCATCCCGATATATTCTCGGACTGTCTTGCCTACCCACTGCGCTTGAGCGCGTATTAGTTCGAGTAAATGCAAATCCAGAGCTTGATACTTCTGCCCGTGGATACTCAGCTTAACATCGACAACATCGAATCCCCCCGCCACCATAAACGACGCGCCCCAGTCGCCATGCCGGTCGATGAACGCCTGGCACTTGACGACCTTCTCAGGGGTACGTGGTTCGTCGAGGTAATAGGAGTTATAGACGATAGGCTCTAAGCCATGGTCTTTCCAACGCTCGACTTGCTCTGCCCACTTCACGACCTTGTAAACCGACTCTTCCCACTGGCAGTTAACAAGGTGCATCAGGTCAGGATGCACCTTGCGGTAAGCCATTGTGTCCGATGCGTAATGCCCTGAATTGCCGAGCGTCACGCCTTTGGGGAACAGGGCCTTGTGTTCGTCCCACGTAAATCCGTGGTTGTTCGCAACGTCACGCGGGCGCGTCATGAAGATTGTGTTCATTCCATCACATCCACTCTTCGGTATGAAGGATTCTTCAATGTTAATTTAGCATGCGCGGTTTGCAAATCACGCGTCCAGACTATCAGCGCAATTTCATCACTGTCCACTTTTTTTGCCTGACGCTCAACCTGTAAAATCTCTTCTGATACAGGCTCCGCAGATTCATCAATGGGGTCTCCAGCTAAATTGTACTCAACCCAGTAATCGCCATGCCTGAATTTCATTCTACATCCATCTCCTTCAACCCCCACGGCCTCTTATCCGCGTCGTACAGCAGGTCGGGGGGAAGGGTGTTGGCGCGGAAAGCGGCGATGATGAGTTCTATCAGTGTGCTAAATTCCCCCGCATCATAAATGTTGTCAAGTGTCGCATACCAAATATAACTATGATGCCCTGGATATCGTTCACCTAATTGGACTTGCACCTCCACCGCCCCTGTGAGCCGCTTGCGGACGTGGCCAGTGCCGTGGCAGTAACCGCAACTTGTGCGTGGCGGCTCATTCCCGCTATAGGGCATGGCAATGTAATAGTAACCCTTCCCGTGACATACACTACATTCCATCTCCCACGGTTCACTCTCAATCCTGAGATACAGCCCAGGGGGTTTGTTGTTGGTCATACCTTCTCCTCCTCTATCGGCGCGGCAGGGAGCGCTTGCTCCCCGCCCCGCGCCCTCATTCCCACCACCACGGCCTCGCCTGACCATGTGCCGTCCACGCATAGGTCGATGCGAAGTCCACTGCCCGGCATACGGTCCCAAAATACCCACGCCCCCGACAGCCCGGCATTGCCCGGTGTCCACACGAGGACCGTTTGCCCCGGTTTGAGCCCTAATTTACGCTGAAGGTCCAGTGTTAATGCGCATTCCCGCGAGTGGACCCCCATGGGACCGTATGCGCCCTGGTTCGGATCGCCGTCGCACTGTGCCGTCGTCAACTGGTACACCGTGGCATCCACCAGCAGCGGCCCCGCGAGCAGGTTCGACAGGACGAGGTAGATTATCACAAACAGTTGTGTCATAGTCTCACCACAGCTTTTGTTGATTCGCTTCGGCCTGAATCCGGTCTAGGGCTATTTTATTGTAAGCGGGATTCAACTCAATCCCGATATAACGCCTTCCCATTTTCAACGCCACAAGCCCCGTTGTTGCCGCCCCACTGAACGGGTCCAGCACCGTCGCCCCGACCGGCTCACCCGCGTTACACTCACAGCCGGGACGCCAGCCGAGGGTTTGTTTCGGACTGCCTTTGCTATTCCAGACTTCTTTGTAATAACGACTTACTTCGCTACCATGTCCCCGGCTATCCTGTTCTTTGTGGCCCGCGTATTTGGTGTTACATTCTTGAAGTTTTAGCCAATTGCTATAGGTCGGATGTTCATCATCATAAGGTATTTCGCTGACCCTCTCCCACTGCTTCCCGCATTTGCCGCACACGCCGTGTTCACTCGTCCCGGCGGCTATGCACCGACGCACAAGCTCCTCAGGGAAAGTTGCGAAGTGGCTTTCTGGAAATGCCTGAGTTGGTATGTTCCACACGTTGCGGAGATTGCGACCGGCGGGGTTGCCTTCTGGTCTCGCACCTTCTGAGAAATGACCGCCCGGATATGATTCGTTATAAGCCTCTTTAGATTTGTCCCGTAATTTATTCGGTGCATCCGTCACATGTTCTTCCCTCACCGCATCCGCGTCATAGAAATAATGCGCCCGTTTCGTAAGCAGATATATCTTCTCGTGCGCCGATGTCGGCCTGTCCGTGACGCTCTCAGGCATCGGGTTTGGCTTGGCCCAGACTATCTCAGACCGGAGCCACCAACCGGCGGCCTGGAGCGCCAGCGCAAGGCGGGCGGGCATCATCATAAGCTGTTTGGCGGCAAGGCCAGGGATTTCCTTCTTGACGTTTTCATCCGTCCCCCGTGCCGCATACTTGTAAGCCATATCGCCGATAGCCTTGTTATTTGAGCCGACGTAGCAGTCCCCGATATTAATCCAGCATACGCCGTCGGGCCGAAGGACGCGCTTCACTTCCCGCATCACCGCCACCATGTTGTCGAGCCACATGGCAAACGTGGGTTCAAGCCCGATGCCGGGGTCATGGCGGATAGCGCCGCATTTGGGACAGACCCCACCATCGGATATATGTTCATGCGCCGAACTGCCGGAGTTTGTAATCTGTTTAGAACCTTCTAAGCCTGAACGCGTAAATCTTCCAACCTGATGCCCACATTCTGCACTTCCCCCTTCCCATGTCGCCGTGCCGTAGTCGCGCAAGCCCCAATAGGGGGGTGACGATACAACGCAATGGACAGAATCAGCCGGGAGCAGGGGCAGCACGTCCAGGCACGAGCCAGTGTAGAGCGTGGCATCGCCCACGACGACCTTGTCAATGCCGCTCAATTCTGCCCCCCTTCGTTGTGAACCCATACCTCAGCACCGGTAACGGGGTCGCTATAATCTAGTCGAGGATGACACCAGCAGTTTTTACCCATGATGTGTTCCCGCTTCATGCAAACGCACTCCTCTAGCCGCTTGTCGCAGACAGGACAGTATTTCAGCATATGCCCCTCGTAGCTCACGGGCGCACCGCCTTTATCACTAAGTTTCGCGTACTGGTCAACGCCGCTCCCGACTCAAACGCCTTATACTGTTTCCGCTTGCCGATAAGGTCGTAGTGGGGGATACGGTGTTTCGGCGGTTCCTGGCAATAATGACGGGACAGGCCAAGCGTATCGACGACAAAGGCGTGAAGCTCGTCAAGACTCACATCGCTCACCATGTGGCCTTTGTCGTCGATGAGTATCACGAGCGCACCGCCTTGTCGGAATACCCGATGTCCTGCACAAAGCACGGACGCGCTTCGCACATGCCGTCACACAGTTTGCACCAGCCGTTGTCCTCTTGGAAGTGGGCGCATCGCTTCTCGATAGCTTTCTCCACTTCGGTCAGGTGCTTCGACTCAGCCTCGGCACGTCGCCGCCAGCGGTCGCGGTCAACAGCATTGCCCCACCCCCAGAATGTAAAACATACAAGAATGCCTGCTAAGCCTATTATTATTGCGCCTGTAATCATTTCCCCTTCTCCTTCCGCTTCTTCGCGCGGGCCAACTGTTCGTCCCGCTTGAACATGCCCTGCTCGTCATATTTAATCTTCCCTCGCAAATGCAATTTACACCCACACTTCGCACATTTCATACGAACCTTGATTGTCACTTCTTCACCTTCTCGACGCGCCAGGATTCGGGGTCAATGTCAAGCTCTGTCAAAACCCCCGCCGGTGTTATCGCTGTCACCCTGAAATTCTTGAGCGTTTCCTTAAACTCAGCACCTTCCGGCGTGTCCAGCATCGCTATCATCTCGTTCATCCCTGCTTCGTAAGCGGCATCGGGGTCAAGAGGTTTGTTCATGGCTTCCCCCACGCTTCAATGGCAGCCATCGCAGCACGCTTGTCACGGGCGTTGCGCTTGCGGCCTTTGAAATGTACGTTGTAAGTGTCGGCTGTCTTTGCAAAGGTTATTATAAACCATTGGTTGCTGTAGGCCGAGTCGTCAACCTCAATCCCCAGTTCCTTCGCTTTCGCCCGAATCTCCCGCATCGTCGGGGTTGGTTCAGGGTACGTCATCTTCGCCTTTGGCATTCTAACTTTTGGCATTTCATCCTCCTAGAAAAAATCCTCTGTCCCCTCTAAATCATCCAGCGTCAGGTCGAGGTCGGCTCCGGCCCCAACGCCATCAAGTGATTCTTGAGTTGCCTGACCCGCACCTGTGCGTCCGTCGCCTTCCCCGTCGCCTCTTTCAGTTCCTTGTCCAGCCAGTCCACCTTCATATTGCGTAGGGCCTTCTCCCGTGCTTCCCACTGGTAAAGGTCTGCCTGTGCCTTGTCGAGGCACTCCTGCAACTGTTGCCGCCTTGCGTCTTTGTGCTTGTCTGTCATATAACCCTCCAAATGCCGCTTTTATATCTTCCCGTGTCGCCGGGGTTGTGTCATACGACCCGTACCGCATGATATGCCACGCTTCCTCTGTCAGAAACGTCCCCCCACAGTCAGGGCACCGCTCAGGCCAACCGTCCTGCCCGTCCCCGATGCGGATATAGTGAAACCCTGGTAACTCGGCGTTCTCACAGAAGTACCGGGGTAATGGGCCTTGCTTCACCGGCTCTCGTTCGGGAGCCTGATATTTCAGCTTCACAGCGTATTTGTTAAGCCGCGCCGTGTCGATAAACTTATCCAAGCCAATCCCGTAGTCTGATTCTTTCGGGTCGGCAAGGTAGATATTCCACATCGCCACAAACTTTTGAAGGTTGTAGGTTCTGGCAACCTTTAGAACACGTGCCTTTTCGCCGTCGGTACAACCCAGCGGAGAATCAAACCGGGCTACAAAATCATTTATCATCGTCTGAATAAGGTTATCAGTTGTTATCATCCGATTTGCCAAGGAAATGTACCTCCTCACCCTGCGCCTTCTCGTATGATGCCCGTATTTTTTGCCACTTCATCACATCGCCTACACCATTTCGACGCTTACGCAAGCCAGCACAAGAAAGGAAGTTTCTCGACCAGAATTCGTCCTGAACAGCCCATTGTAAAATAGGTATCAAGTCATCGAGCTTGCACCCGTCGATACGCTTAATCTCCTCAAGTGTTTTAGCTTGGGCTTCTACCGTCGATTCTTTAGCATCCGGGAAGATGCTTCTCACAGCTTCGAGAAAACGAGAATCGGGCGGAACGCCTTCCTTTTCCTTTTCCTTTTCCTTTTCCTTTTCCTTTTCGGATTGTTGACCTGTATGTTTAACGATACGTTCAACACTTCGTTTATCGTTACGTTTAGCTATGGTCTGCGGATTGTTAGACACTTCGTATGTCCCGTCCTTATCGGGGTATTTTGCATCATCATGCCACTTGATATTTTGGTAGTCATCCCAGCGTACCCAGCAACATATCGTCTGACTATCCGCCTCGTATCGTTCAACGGTATGTTTAGCGACAAGGTACTTAATGGTTTCGGCTATCATTTCGGGGGTGTGCCGGATGTCGTTCATCATAACCCGAAGCCCTTCGGGGTCGTCAGGGAATCGCCCGAAGTCATCCGCCACAAGAAGCAGGCGCATTGCTATATTCTCGAATGTGTCTCCGGCAAGAGCCATTGTTTTTGACCGTAGCCAATCCTGATGAATAAGCGTAGCCTTTCGCAAAATCTCCGTCCTTATAAGAAGGGACTGCCCGGCAAAACTGACTAGGATGAGTAGTGAATGTTCTGCCGAGCATCCCTAATTAGCGTATTTGGCAAGTCGTGATTTCTCATCCTAGTCACCATACTTCACATTCTACCATGCAAATCTACCTGGTGTCAAGCCGCATCCTCTAATTTGGCCGCTTTCTTCATTCGCAACCATTGTCCCCGCTCCCACGGTGTTACAAGCCCCATGCCGTCGCACCATCCGCAAGAATACCAGGGGCCGGAACCATCATCTAAGATGCGTTCACGTTCTCCCCCCGTACCATGACAATCTTGACATATCAGCTTGCGCGGCATAAGTTCTATAAATCGCCGTCGGCGTTCCTGCGACCGTTCGTCGTAATATCTACCACGGGCATAATCATAGTCGGGCCAATTTTGGTTTTTGCGTGCAGTGTTTTGCCTTGCGTTATCCTGTGTACTCATTGGCTCACTCCTTGCAAATCTACCGGCTGTCAAGCCCATCGGCGGGAAGTTTTTCGGGCTCTTTAATCTTGACGATTCTGCCAATGCCCTCAAAAAACGCAATTATGTTTTCTGGTGGCCATGTCGAAATTTCCTTCATATCAATCCGCACCCCGATATCAATCCCAACACTGCTCTGAACCGGTTGGGGCCTTAGCCACTTCCTGCTTCTCACAATAATCCTCCAGTATCCGTTCCACACCCCGTCTCGTCGGGAGTCTCTTGTGGCGGCTCGTAGGCGTTCAGGGCGGCAAGGATGTAATCAGTCCGGGCTGAATTCTTACTTCCTGCCCAGTTACCTGATTCCGTCTGACAGACCCGCTTTCCCGCTGCGTCAACTATTACAACGCTACTTGCTTTGCATGACACACTGAATGGTTTCGTAAATTTGTGCACTTCAATTTCCTTCTCACAATATGGGCATTTCATCGTTCTATCCTCCAAAAGTTTGTAATAACCATCTGACAATCTCCCCCGCCGCCCGTCCCCTCTCGTTCGCGCTGGTGAACAGCGTCCACAGCACAAGCCCCGCCACAACCCCCGCGAGGAGCGTCCACACCATACCTATGGCGCAGGCGCGGCGGGTCATAGTACCTCTTCCCACTCGCGGCATTTCAGAGTCCAGGATGCTTCTAATGGATAGTTATTATCGGATGCCAAAATACTATCCTGCCCGATGGCTGTTATTGTAATTGTTGTCGGATTGTAGCCGTCATCGCCAACAAGCCTCGTGCCGACCCCCCAACCATTGCGCCTGCATAACTCGGCATCGGACAGTATGCTGTTGTGTGTGTTCTCTGTTTTCATCGCTTCACCTTTTTTCCCTTCTGCTTTTTGACTCCTGTAGATATCGGGTCAACGCTCAGGATTTTCATATTAGCCAAGTCGGCGTGTTTGTCGGTCGTAACCAACACACCATCAAAGCCAGCAAGCTCCGGGCCACTGCCTTTGAATATAGTGGACAGTTCGCTGATGAATTTATCCCAATCATCAGAGTCGATATAGATGTGCTTAATTTTGAGCTTCATCTTTTCACCTTCCACGGCCAGGGCCACAACCATCCCCACAAACGGGGCCACCATTTACGCAGCATCGGGGGGCTCCTTGATTACCGGAGTTACGTCAACTTTGTCAATAGCAAAATCAATGGCGGCGCGGAAGTCTTTGTGTTTCCCTGAAATGTCAACCCAAGTTCCTTCGGCATCAGGTACTTTCAGAACGCGCCATTCGCCGTTAGTGTTGTCGAGAATAAGCCAATCTTGATTGTAGGCTATCCACTCCAGCCTTCGCTTATCCGCCTCCAGCGCGGCGAGTTCGGCCTCGGCCACGTCGTCGTCGGGAAGGGCAAGGGCGGCGGTGAGTTCGTCGATTATCTCAGATATATCAACTGCACGAAGTTGCAGTTCCCTACTAGCCTTCAACCCCCCCAATGTATCTTCAATGTATTTACGCAACGTCGTCATCGTCATCCTCCTGTTCATCGTACACACTCCTTTACGCTTATCTCCACGTTCACTTCGACCGACTCCCCCGGTTTAAGGTCACGTATCTTGTCCGAATGCGCCGAGCCGGGGACTATCTCATCGAGCAGGTCTATAAAAAAGGTGGCATAATATGTACTGCGTTCAGCACCGCTTGGGCTTCTGCCCACTTCATGAAGATGGAACCAGTTGCTATCTATGTCTCGCGTAAGTTTAAACATTGGCGGCTCCTTTAGAAAAAGTCAACGTCCTCATCCAGGTTGACATCCCCGCCACTCTCGAACCCTATCTGCGACGGCTTACTCCCCACTACCAGGTTGCGGATAGCGGCAAGGATGTTCTCGCGGTTGACAGGGGTCATGTCCTCGAACGCTTTGAAGTTACCCTGTAAGAACGTCTTATTGGCAACCATGTAATCTTCCTTCGTCCACGACAGCCGCTTCAACTCAACACCCATCGCTTGTGCAAACTTCGCCTTGTCCAACGCCTCCGGCGCATATGACCCAGGGAAGCCGTCGTTATCCTCATTGCCTCTGTCTTCCCACAGGTCGTGCCGCTTCGTGGCGGCGATAGCTTCCTTCTCATCCTCTTTCAGCTTGCGGAAGAAGAACGGCGTGTACTTTGTCTCTTTAGACCCCGCCGCACCCTTGCGCCGTATCTTGAACACACTGTCCCCGCCATACTCGCGGCGATATTCAAGGAATGTACCCCAGTGGGTAGGAGCCAGCTTGAGTATCTTCAACCCTGCGAAGTTCTGCCCGTTGTTCTCGAACACCGCCACGTTCGCGCATGTGCGGGTCGCCATACCCCACTTGTCGGTTTGTTCCTCGCGTGTCTCGACCTTCTGGACGAAAGCTATAAACACTTCATCGCCATCATCCTTGAGCGTTACGAACGTACCCCCTTTGGAAGCCGCCGACTTGATTTTCTTCTCGTCGTCTGCCCAGTCCTCGTTATATACATCATCTTTGCCGGTCATTTACTTATACCTCACTTTTTTCTCGCCTGGGTAGATATGAATACCCGCCAGGCCGATTATTTCCTCTGATAATTCCCCCGCCTCAAACGCCTTCTTGACCTCTGTCAACTTCGGTTCGACTGTCATCTTCTGGAACACTGTCGGCAACGCCGCCGGACGCTCGACAACCGTCTTGTCAGGGTTCCTTTGGAGATAGACGGTGAACAACCCATTCGGGCTTGTATGTTTTTCGATACCAAGCGCGCGCATCGTACCCGATACATAGTCAGCCAACCAGTCGGCGCGGTGTTCCATAGAAGCCTTGCGCTGTTTCAGCCGGTCTATCTCACCCTTGAGGGTTTCCGCATCGCCCCGCAACTCGCGGATAACAACCCCGATGCTTTCAATCTTGTACTTGACCTCCATATCGAGGCCGTTCAGCCGCGCTATGAAGTCGGGATGGACTTCACCTGTCTCAGCGTCGATACAGTCATCCATCGTGTTGAGTAGGTCGCGGGTACGCTGTTCTATCTTGTAGAGTTCCATCTTATCCCTCCACCCCTTCCGCGTCGTCCACGCTGTCGGCCTTCTTCACCGTCGCGTACTCTTTTAATACAAAATGCAACAGTTTGGCTTGCGGAGAGTATGGCGCAAGCATGGTGTGTACGGTGCTGATATTTCTACTCAACTCTGCCAACTCACGGTTAAGTCCAAAAACAGGCTCACAAACCTCTTTCAGCTTTCGTACTTCATCCACCAATTTCCCGATACGCTCCTTCGCACTGTTAATCTTCTTATCGAGATTGCTTATATCAACCTCGTAGCCCTCCCATATTTCCCCAAGTTGAGCAAGCTGTTCGTCTTTCGCCTTCTTGAAATCCTGTCTTGCCTTTGCCATCATCCCCCGAAAGTACAGCACATCATCATCAAGCGTTTCAAGATGACTGTGAATATCATTGCGACATTGTTCCAACCAATCAAGGATTATTTTATCCTGCTGGTTCTTATCCTGAACCTCGTCATACTTCTCCTTGATATGTTTCGGAACCCAGATAAGTTCTTGCTCGCTCATGCCTGCACCCCCTCGGTACTGTCCACGCTGTGCCTTTGTTCCGCTTCCCTGCACCCGTAGCCCTTGGCACATACTAGCTTGCCGTCGGTCGTGTCGTACTGGTCGCTGGACGTGAGGGGTGTGCCGCAGGCGGTGCAGGTGGCATCGGCGGCCTCAAAGTCGGCGCAGTTGCCGGTGTCGTTCTTGGACTCACACGGCCTAAGCTTGTTCTTCTTCCCTGACACATAATCCATTTTGGGGTTTGCATCACATAGCGCCAGTGGCCCATATCGAGCCATAAATGCTATGTGCTTACACTCCTTGCAAATCGTCGGTCGCTTGTCTGTCATTGCGTGACTCCTTTGAATTTATTTGGAGGACTCCCAGACCTTGCGGAGGCTCTTAGGGAACCGCAAGGCCGGGAGTCACGCTCCCTATTTCACGTCCCCCCACGCACGGGCGAGAACCGCTTCGGCTTTGTGCATTATCTCAAAATCCCTTGGGTCGTGGTCTGAAAGGGTTTTAGACATCTCTACCATTTCATCCAACGCCGCCACAAGGTCGTCGTGGACGTTAGCACAGTGGACGGCATGGGCTGAATCAATAGGGTTTCTCCACCATACCCCACCTTTCCAATCACGACAAATAGGCCGGGCTTCTCCTTCCTTACTCCAAATGGCATAAACATCATCATATGGTTCTTCGCCTTTAGGCTTGTAAACAGTATAAACTTTTCGGGTTTCTTTTATCCACGGCCTCGGACTCACTTTGTTGATGTCGTATTCCATGTTGCCTCCTATATCATCCACTCGAACCTGCCCCCCGACGGGGCCAGGGTTTGTGGCCCCGGCCCCGCATCTTGAACCACTCTCTTGGGGCTTATAGCTTTATTCCACCTGGGGTACGCCCCCCGGTCGCGCTGATTGTCCAGTCCAGACCTGATTCCACCTTTCGGAAGTGGCGCAACCGGGGGGACGCCATAAGATGGTGTATCGGCTATGTCATGTAGGTCAGTGATGCTCATTCGCCCACCTTTTCCCTCAAATAATACTTCCCGCTACCAGGCGGGTCTTCAACGTATTCATGCCCCTCGGTAGGTATCAGTTCAATATCGGGAAAGGAGTTCTCTATGAAGTATATTTCGCCCGTTACGGTTGTCAGTTCGTACGTCCCCCACGAGGTATAAACTTGTTCCTGGTTAGGTCGTATAACCTGTACATCTTCAGGGAGAAGCACCCTGTCGCTATAGATAACAACGCTCCCGTGTATCTCAGCACCGGGGAGCCAGTAGTTGAGCATGGCAATTTTGGCTATATTGTGACCACACCAAAACGCAACGCCCATACAGATAATCAGAATTGCCACAACCTTTAAGCTAGTTTTTAATTGGTCATCCATTATCTTTTCACCATCCACCACGAGTTGACTTCCTTGAATATTTTATCCAGTTCCACGTCCAGCACTTTGGCAATCCGTTTAGCTATCCTCACAGGACAACTCCGCTTGCCCGATACAATCAAGGACATCCCGACTCTCGTGTACCCGACTCTACCAGCCAGTTCCGTGATGGTTATGTCCTTTTCCTTTAGCAGTTTCTTAATCATCGTAACAGGATGTTACTTCAAGCGGAGAAGTTTGTCAAGTACTTTTAAGAAATTTCCTAAAATATTTTAGAGACGGCAAGCCCCCCGTTGCCGGAGGGCTTTTTGAGGAGGGTCGAAATGCAACCCAGATGGTTGCTAAAGGAGCGGGGTACAGCGTCTGGGAGCTGTACCCCTATCGAACACCTAGGGTTTCGGCTGTTCCAGAGGCCACTTCGGGAGCCAATCGGCGGGTAGCCTGAATATGGCTACAAGGTTGTCCCGGAGTTTCGTTCGCCATTTCGTTGTGTCCGCCTTGAGTAACTTCAAAACGGTAACGAACTGATGGCCTGAGAAGTTTGCGCCCCACGACCTGAACCCTTCCGGTTCATTCTGAAGCTGGAAGGCGCAAAAGAGAATAAATTCGAACGCCTTCATCAACGGCTCTTCAAATTTCCAGGGAAGGCTTTTGATGAACTGTTCGATGTCGTCCAGTGTGTTGGTAACTTCCATGTCAATATCTCCTTCTGCCGTCCCAGACAACGGCGTTGTTATCCCTTTGGGGCTGTGCCGTTCCCATCCCCGTTCTTGGCGATGATGCCCTTCTGCTCGACGTTGAGCCACGAGTACGCTATAGCCACCACAGCTATTGCCACGAGTGCAACCGTCAGGTGTGTACCCGCAAACCGGCCTTCCCCGACGAACACGAGCAGGGTAGCGCACACGCCTACAGCCAAAGCGTTCTTGCGCCCACCTAAGAAATCGTAGATAGGATTCATCTTTCTTTACCTTCCTCGTCCACAGGTGACGCCCACAAACCACCACCACACGCACAAGGCGGTCACGCAGGCCACCTTCACGATGGTGGTACGGTTGCGCCGCCACCAGTGGACTATTGTATTCTTAATGAACGTACCTATCATGTCAAATGCACTTCCCCGCTTCTATACTTCCCGGCGTATCTTCCCGGTGTTTGCACATGCAGGTGTCCCCGCTTCCCGTTATGAGCGTGGTAACACACCCCGCCTATCGCCGCGAACTGAGTTGCCACTTCCATGCGCTGTTCCAAGTCGCTCAGGTCATAGGGGCCAATGGATGTTATGTCAATAGCGTCAGGCGGCTCGTGCAGGTGGTACGACGTGGGCGATTCCTTCTTATGCCGTTCATCCCCAACTGTGCCAAGGTGGTGGAGATGCACAAACGGATGCACCAGCATGTAAGCGTCGAGCAGGTTCGCAAGTTGCTTGCTCATGCGGGGACGCTTGCCTATCTTCCCGCTATGCGCCGCATCATATATCCACTGAACGCTGTCTAGCGACATCTATCATCACTCTCCCAAGTCAGGGTCGCCCGCCCTTATCATGTATCTTTCGACGCGTTGGAGTATAGCCTTAATCTCCTGGATGTCCCCCTTCACAGCGTTAATATCATCGGCCTGCCGCACGTCCAACTCACAGTTATCGCTAACCTGTCGCGCCAGATATGTCTGGTCAACCTTGAGCGTGACAGCACTGGTGACGAGCCCGACAAAGATGAGGATGAGGGTTAATGTAATGCCTAAATTCTTCTTGAACCAACCGTTCATTGTGCGTTTCTCCTTTTGCTTATAGCTCCTACTATGATATTCGTTTCCACATATAGACAACGAAATAGGGTTGCACAACACTTGTTGCATCTCCCGTGAATGCAGGGGTGCTATTTGTTCCTACAGGCGTATAGCTTGCCGCTCCGCCTGTGGGATTCTCGGTTGAAATTGAAGCCTCGGTAGCGGCTGATGAAGTATCAATAGCCCCATGCTCATATGATGAAACACTTCCCGTCGTCGCTGTCTGAGAACGATAAAGATGAACATGGTTGACTATGGTGGTCGATGATGTGCCCGTGAAGATAGGTGTGCCAACTGTTCCTGTAGATGCTACGGTCTTAGCTCCTCCTGCCTCCTCTGCTACATCGAAATCGGTATCACCTGAATCAAGTCCTACTAGAACTCGGCCTGCACCAATGGCAAGCCAGTTCCCATATTCCAA
>ERZ1292632.2180-Hain-H43-01um-R2-2180-length-16959-cov-5_pt1 | contig 16959 bp, 24 predicted proteins | sample MGYA00564407_ERZ1292632 | MGnify/ENA primary metagenome ERZ1292632 (study PRJEB36523, sample SAMEA6512637) | groundwater metagenome | collected 2019-01-08 | study: AquaDiva: Metagenomics assemblies of 32 groundwater samples | reverse complement strand
TCTACATAGCCACCCCCTGGCACGAGGACGACCTCACCCATGAGCTTGAGCGGTCCCCGGCGTGGTCGGTGCTGCGGACCCCGATAGGCGAGGACATGGCTCCTATCTGGCCGGAGATGTGGCCCCGCCCTCGGTTGGAGGAGCGGCTTGCGGACATCTTGCCTCGGGCGTTCTCCCGGGGGTTCCGCCTCGTGGCCCTTTCCGATGAGGACGCGATATTTCGGGCGGTGGGGGCGTGCGTTCGGCCGGACCTGTCGAGGCTGCACATCCGGGACCATTGGGCGCGGTATATCGGCGTGGACCTTGGGCACAGTCGCCGGAGGTCTGGCCGGTCTGGACCTGAGCGGCCCTACTCTGTGATCTTTGTCCTGGCCGTGGATGAGCGCGGGCATCGGTGGCCGGTGGAGATCCGGCGGGGCCACTGGACGGGGCCGGAGACGGCCGCCCAGATCGTAGACGCCCACGAACAGCACCACCCCGAAGTGGTCGTGATCGAGAACAACGCGTATCAGGACACCTTGCTTGACTGGCTGCGGCTGGTGGAGACGCGGACTCTTCTCCCTTTGCGGGCGTTCACGACGGGGGCGCAGAAGGCATCCGAGGATGTGGGATTGCCGGGTTTGGCGGCTGAGTTTGACGCCCTGGCGTGGATCATTCCGACCGATGGGGTTGGGATCGAGGACGTAGACCGGCAGCATGGGCCGGTCTGGAAGTGGATTGAGGAGATGCGCGGGTATCCGGTTGCTCCTCTGTCTGACACGGTTATGGCGTGTTGGTTTGCGCGGGAGGGTAGCCGGCCGAAGTTTCAGCTTCGTGGGCCGTGGGATCGGGAACGGTTGATGGGGGCGACCGAGGAAGAGGTGGCGATATATGGGGAAGAGTGAAGGTGCTATGGTTGCCTGCTTTCTGGCTGCGTGCCTTCTCCTGTTAGCCTGCATCGGTCTCCCGGCGCTTGTATGCTGGTGGTTTGGTTTCTGGCCTCCGCCTGAGCCGGTAGTGGTGGCGCTGACGGCACCTCCGGACCCGAGGGCGGTCAGTGTAGCCCGGCTGGAGCGACTTCAGGTGTTTAGTCAGGGGCATCGCATAGATGTTTACCCTTGCCCGCGGGGTAGCAGTTACGACCGGCCTGCGGGCTGGCGGGGTGGCGTGGCAGAGGGCGGTGTGGCGTGTTATGTTCGGGGGGACTCTATTCGTGAGGTGGCGTGGCTGACGAGGTTGGAGGATGGTCGTTGGGAGTCGTGGCGGTATGCGCCGGGTTGGGTGGTGGAGGTTGGTAAGGTTTTGGACGGGATGGCGCAAAGATGACTGGAGAGAGGTAGATGCCATACTCTGCTGACATTGTTCGGCATTCTCGGGGCGGGACATGGATTTTGCGGAAGGGTCCCGACAATGACCCTGCGTATCCGGTGCGGGTGTTCGTGAACCGGGAGTCGTTGAGCCTGTGGCGGGACAGGTATGCCGTGGGCGTGGCAGTTAGTGGGGCGACGTGCGGGGTAGTGGTGATCGACCGTGTGGAGCCGGTGGTGAAGCGCGGGCCGGCGAGCGAGCGGATCAAGACCAGGGACGGCCTGGAGATTCCGATACATCGGTCGGACGGCGTGCTGGTCGATGAGCGGGGGGCGCCGATAAAGGAGCACATAGGTCGGAAGGTGGTCAGTTTGGTTTATCAGGAGATGCCACCTACTGAGTTGACGGACATAGTTAGGCGGATCGGGCTTTACTATCGAGCTGCGATGGTGAACGTGGTGGCGAATCAGCAGGGCATGGCGGTGATAGGCGCGTTAGTTCGCGGGGAGCATTGTCCGATGTTCTTGAGGCCGGGCGCGGTGGACGAGATGGGCGTGTCGTGGCAGGAGAAGTATGGGAGCGTGTTGACGGTGGGGACCCGGGAGTCTTTTTTCGGCGTGCTGACGGTCTGGATGGAAGCTCTGGAGGGGTTCAGGATGCCGCAGCGGGTGAAGGAGTCGTGTTTGTCAGTGCTGCGGGCGGAGTCTGGGGCGTTGCCTGCGGACGTGTTGCCGCAGACGGCGCTTGCCGTGGCGACGTGTGCCGCGATTCATGCGCAGAACCATGCTCAGGCGGTAGGGAAGGCCGTCGAGAAGCCGCCTCCGGGTCCGCATGACTACGGGTATAGGCCCGCGAAGGAGCAGCCCAAGGGGGATGGCGCATGGTGGGCGATGGCAATGGGGGTGAGGTAAATGGAGACCTCGGCCACACAGAAGTTTGATCCCATACCGCAGTCCGAGAAGGACCGGCGTATGAAACTGTGGGTCTTGCGTGGGGATTCCCGGCGTTTGCCGGTGTCGATCCGGCACCGAGATCACCTATACGAACTTGTCTACCGCAAACACGACGCGCTCATGTTGGCGTATTCTGGCGCGTGGGACAAAAAGCCGAAGAACGGGAACCGCGAGTATTGGGACCGGGAAGTTCGCGCTCACAAGGACAAAACTCGCAAGACGATGTCTGAATGGCTGGAACGGAATGACATTCCCAGGAACAGAGTGGAAGTTGTCGGGATACAGAGGAGCGAGGACTACCGCATCAGGTTTGTGGTGATGGCGACAGTGACGCGCCCAGTCAGTCTCTTCGTGCCTCCGTTCGGTGACGAGTGGTGGGAGGAAATGCGACGCAGCTCGGAGGTCTAACCTTGAACTTGCTACGAAGGGTGGTCAAGTTTCTTTCCGATGGCGCTATCCTGTTGATCCCGATGGCGGCCGTCCTGGGGTTCTTCGCTGGCAGAACCACCGAGAAGAACACGGCAAGGCGTGTCCCGCAAGAGCAGGTGATCCGGATAGACGATAGGGAGATGCGGGGAAAGCCCAAAGTTGAGGCGCTGCTGGCTCGTTACAAGGCTGCCGGCAACCTTGCCGAAACGCAGTACGCGGACAGGATGAAACGACCCCTGACAATGAACGAACAGGGCATCCATGAATGGCTGTCAGCCGTGACGTTGCACCCCTGCCCGCTGCCGGACGATATGCTGATGATTCACGCGGACGCGATCATGCGGGGATCGGCGGAGCTGGTATTGGTGCCGCAAAAGTGAAAAAACCCCTTGACATTTGTGAGACAACTCTTATCTTATCGGATAATTGATGCTCAAGGACGCATTTTCAAGGGAAACCATCAAGCAGGTTCTGGACCAGATTTTCGTTTCCGGAGCTGACGCCGATGTGACGGTAAAGTTCAGAAAAGGACGGTTTTATTGGGATTTCGTCGTCCGCAACCCTACGGCGGATGAAGTCGGCGCTCTGATCTCTCGCGTAGATCATCGCCGATAGACCGTAACCCAGACATCGCTGTTTACAGCTCGGCAATGCTAAAGGCCGATGTGCCCGCCTCGCGGGTCGTCGGTCTTTTTCTTTTTGGGGAGTTTTTTCGCTATGCCGCTCAAGAGACTGTTTCCAGCCTTCGTGCTGTTGATTCCTGGCCTGCTCTGGGCGCAAATAGGCGCACAGAAAACCCCACCGACAATGACGCACCTGTCTGACCCCGGCGGTAGACAGTCCATGCACATACAGGGGTCGGATAGCCTGTTGTCGCCCACGGCATGGAAAGTGGTTTCAAAAACGCCTTTCACGCAACTCGCCCGCGTCGATACCCTCCGGTTCATATCCTCCAGCACGGAAGACTCATGCCGCCTGACGGTCTATGGTGTCCAGGCTTCCGATTCAGCCAACGTCAAGATGACGATCCGGATCTCCGGGCAGGACTCCGTATTCGGCCCGAAGGCCTCAAATGAAGGCACGGCCAAACGATTCAAGTATTTCGCCTACGCGGTCCTGGACACCGAAGCGGCCGGAACCATCAAAATTCTCGGCAAGACCTCCGGGGTAGTTACGACAATTCGCCCGGGGTTCCTCCAGACCGAGGTTGTGCATCACTTCACGGGCAGAAACGGCACGGAGATCCGTGGTTGGGGCGCGGAAGCCGATACCACGTCGCCTATAGAGGTAGAGCTACGGTTCTACCCGGACTTCGCCGACTCCCGAGAGACGCCCGAGACGGGCAAGCGTATTCTTGTCCACAAACTTTTGAGGACTGCGGCTGGAGACGCCAGGGCATACGAGGTGCATTTCCCGTCGGGATCGGAGTGGTTCGTCCACGGCGGGGGGTACCTGGCGGTGATGGATAGAGGCACGAATTCAAAGATTTTGGATGCCTTTCTTGATGTGGCGGATAAGTGACATGCTCGACGGCAAGACTACATTCCCGACATCAGGCAGGCAGAGCGACGCCCCCGAAGAAACCAAGACCGCGCCCGCTGTTCGGGCCGATGCCGACTGGGATACGATGTCGGATCAGGAAAAGCTCGCCGTGTGGAACGACTGGCGACAAGCCAGTGATGAGCGGTCAATACCCTGGCTGCGGCAGGCGCGGCGGGCGTTCAGGTATTCCGAGGGGGACCAAGTCCCGGACGCGCTTCAGGGAAAGACCGAGACATCCGAAGGTCGGATGCTGTGGCTAAGCCTGCAAGGACTCCGGTATCTCGGTCACGCGCACGTCGGCACGCTCATGGCTGAAAAGCCGGAGCCACACTTTGAGGGGACGGAGTGGAACGACACGGATAAGGCGGCCACGGCTTCCGCGATTTACGATTACACGATCTCGCAGGAGCACACACGGTTGCATTCGATAGCCCGCCGTGCCGCGTGGAACCAGCGGATCTGCGGCATGGGCGTTATCAAGGAGATTCAGAACAAAGGCGAGCGCGTAGACCTGGGCAACGGGCAGTCGGAATCCGGGGAGGTTGGATCCAGAAACATCGACCCGGAAATGTTACGTATCGACCCTACGAGCAAGCCCGGAGACCGGACCAGCCTGAACTTCATCATTGAGATTGAGCCGTGTCTTTTGCGGGACGTGGTGGCAGAATACGGGGACGAATTTGCCGACGTTGCAAAACTGAAGGGCAAGCCGTTCACAACAGACTTTCGAGATTCGTTCCTGAAGGACTATGACAAGACCGCCTCCAGGAAGATGGGCACCAAGCACGACGAATTTGAAGCCGACAGAGAGAAAGAGCAGGGCAACCTCGACTTCAATCGCATGGTGATCAAGGAGCATTTTTGGTACGTGCAGAAGAAGCGGGTCGGAAAAGTATTCCAGGAGGGGGAGGGCGGTCTTTACGAGCACAATTCCGACATGCGACCCACCGACGTGTACAGCCTTCCATCGGACCAGCGCGGTGGATACAAGGTGATGTATCGGACGGAACGGATCGTCCGGTACGGTTGCAAGATTGACGACATCATCCTCGGCGACGGCCCCTCCGACTTCGACGATCTGCCCTACGGGATATTCTACGGGGAGAAGATCGAAGGGTATCACTTGACCGTTGGGGAAATGTACCACCTGTTCCACTCGGTAGACCTGCTGAACGGCCTTGCGACCAACATGATCGATAACGCCATACGGTCCGGGAGTTCCGGTATCTGGTATGAGAAGTCCGCGTTATCTCCCGCAGAGAAGGTCAGGTTGTCCCAGGAAGGGCACAACCCCAACTTCAACTTGGAAATCGAAGACGGCTACATCAGCAGGGTTCACCGGGCCGAGCAGGGACAGCTTTCCGAGGGCATCTATCGCCTGTGGACCGACATCAGAACTCAGATCTTCGACTACCTCAGCGGGAACCCCAAGATCCAGACCGGCCAGATGCCATATCAGACCTCCGGGCGGGGCATCCTCGCGCTCGGGCAGCGGGCCGACATGCAGCAGATCGGATGGCAGTCAAACATCGAGGAAGGCCTTACGACCCTGGCGCGGCTAAGGTGGCGGAACGTCCAGAAAACTTACACGGTCAACCGTCTCCTTCGGATCAAGGGGACGAAAGATAAACAACAAGGACTGCAATTAGTCAGGGTCGGACAGGCCACACAGGTCCAGGACGCCGAGACGGAAGAGGTATTGCTTGAGGATCTGTCAACGGCCAAGTTCGACCTGAACGTCACGATCCGGCCCGGAATCAACATGTCGCCCGACGAGAAGCGAGAACTGGCCATGTTCCTGTTCAATGCCGGGGCCGTGCCCCTGGAATACCTGATCTCCGAGGACGGCTTGAACGTCAAGAACGGCGAAGAATGGCTTGCCAAGCGGCGCGAAAGCGACGAAGGATTCCAGTTGCAACAGAAGGTGCAGGCCGCACTCAAGGTGCAACCCGGCTTGATGGACTTCATCGAACAGCCGGAACTCTTGACCGAGGTGTTGGATGCCGCAACGCCGGAATTAACCGGGTTGCCGATGGAAGCTGGTGCGCTGCGGGTGCCTGCCAGCATGATGAAAGGCGGAGGTAACGGGACTCCCGGTGGAGTAATGCCGCCCGTTCCGGGGAGAATGTGAGATGCCGAAAGAATATAAAGATTATCTGGACAGAGTACCGGGGAAAATGGTGAAACGTAAAAGTTTAGCCACAGATCCTCGTGAATTCAAGGAGGCAGAATATATTGTGGAACCAAAATATCGGTTTCTATATCAGTTTCTGCGTTCTGGCGGGATGTCTCCAGAGACGTCCAAGCGGTACATCGAGGAGCAAGAAAAAAACCAAGCTGTCATAGCATCCGATATACGTCTGGATGTGATAAAGGGAAAACAGAGGTGATGGGCGTGCCCGGCAAGTCAATGAAACTTGGTGGCGGCGGTCGGTTCCAGAAGCTGAAAGCGAACCTTGCACGCAAGGGCGTCGACGATCCGGGGGCGTTGGCCGCATCCATCGGGCGTAAGAAGTACGGAAAGGCCAGGTTTCAGAAGATGGCAGCCAAGGGTCAACGGCACACTCCCAGGAGATCACTGACGGACTACTGAGATACCGCTGTACAGCACGCTGTAAACCCTTCTCCCGAGAAGGGCCGATAAGCCCGGTGTGATGGACCGGGCAGGGCGCCATCACCGCCCTGTCTTCCATCACACCGGGCTTTGTTGTTCACCCAAACGCCGCACACGCTGAGATGTAGCCCGTAACGCGGGGTAGTAGCGGCGTCCCTGGCACACCGGCCATAGGCCGAGGAGGTTTCAAATGTTGTTTCCCGATGATACCCGCTTTGCCGCACGCCGGACCGAAAACCTGGACTTGTCGGTAGATGAACCCGACGACCAGGAGGATGGTTCCGGTGGTGGCGGCGCGAGCGGAGGCGGCACGGAAACACAGCAGCAAGAGCGGACCCAGCGTAACGCAGAGGCGGCACGGAGGAGGATCGAGGCCAAGCAGCGGGCGGATGCCGACCGGCAGGCCCGCGACCAGGACCGCAGAGAACTTTCGGAACTGCGTACCTGGAAGACCGAGGCTGACAAAGACCTCCAGATCCTGCGCAAACTACGATCTCCTGACGGAGACACAAGGGATCCGCTCGAAGACCTTGATACGCTGGACTCGGACCAGATGAAGACGCTCCTGCGGGATATGCGGGACCGTGTTCAGAAGACCGAGACTGCCGTATCCACCGTTCAGGCAGGCCAGTTTCAACCCCGCACGGAACCTTCGGCGCGGGAGATCATCGCCAACGAACGCACCGCACAGGCCGAGATCGACTTTGCCCGCGACCGCGGGCTGTCGGTCCGAAAGGTCCGCGGACTCAACGGACAACTCGTTGAGACGTGGGTGATTGACAGCGATGAGGATGGGGCCTGGGCGCCAGACAAGATGAACCAATTCATCGACTTCATGAGGAGTTCAGGACGGCGAGGCTCCGGCCCGCACGGGGAGTTTACCGTCGAGGACTTCGAGGAAGCCGAATTTCGCTACGACCGAGACGGCGTGAGAAACCGAGACAGACGCATGGGTCAACAGGACGTCTTAAGCCCGAGCGGTGAACGCGGCGGGCGTAACGGCAGAGGATCGTCGGATACGGCTTCCGGGATCATCCCGATCTCCAGGGCCATCGCGGAGCTTCAGAAGGGAAACAACCCGTTCAAGGACGAGAACGATGTGATGGGGTGTCTGTTCCCGCAGGCGTTGGGTGTCAAAGCCCGCGTGTCTGCACCGGATGCCCTGCGCCTCAAGTCTCTCCTCCGCGAGAAGTTTCCCGACTTTGCTTACGAGGTGGAACAGGAGGTCACTCGGGCTCTGGCGAATCCGGCGAAGGCCGGAGCCTTTGACGAGTAAGTCTGTGCTTGCGCTCCACGCCACAAGCCACGTAAAGGAGAGTGATTCGCTGTGGCGCTACGAGAGGAATTTACGCGCTCGGGCAACCGTTCGGCACTCAGCCAGCGGTTTTGGGGCGCGGACATGCATTACGAGGTGGCCGATCTGACCTGGTTCAAGCAGGCTGGCATGATCGGCCCCTTCAAATCTGAGAAGGCTGCCTTCTCGGATAGGAAGTTCACGAATTACCCGATTGTCGCGGTCACGGACTTCGACAAGAACCCAGGGGATCGAATGACCCTGCCGTTCTTCAACCAGTTCGAGACTGACGACGCCACGACCGGAGCCGTCTACTACGGCACGGACACGCTCGTTGACAACGAGCAGAACTTTAACTTCAAGAACGTGGACATCTACATTAACCTGGAGCGCACGGGCGCTGCCTGGTTGGGGAAGATGTCCGAGATCCGAGGTGGACACAACATGAAGGAGTTGGGGTCGGAAGGCCTCAAGCTCTGGCAGGTGCAGCGGCACGACGATGCCATTTTTGACGCCCTCTACTCGGGCCATAACCTGGCTACCACGTCGTCTGCGACCGGCGCTTTGGCCATTTCCACCATCACACACCCGAACATTTATCCCGCGGGGGATGCGACCTCCATCGCCGAATTGGACTCCGGGGATGTGCTGAACGCGGCCTATCTGGAAAACCTCCAGGTCGAGGCCAACGTCAAGAACATCCCGAAGTGCAAGTTCAAGGGTTACGACGATGTGTGGCCGCTGCTGATCCATTCGTATCAGTGGCGGACCCTGCGGGCGGACTCTGCCTACAAGTCCGAGATCGCACAGGGCGACCTGCGCGGCGCGGACAACCGCCTTTTCTCGAACGCTGTCGGGATGTACGCCGGTATCCTGGTCATGGTCGTCCCTGGTCTGAACAAGATCAAGACGGCGACCGGAGCGGAAGCCGGGCAGAAGGCCTCGAACATCCGCAAGGCGATCCTGTTGGGGGCCAATTCCGCGTTCTACGCAGTCAAGCAGGGGGACAGCCGTATCATCCCCAGGCTGGAGAACGACTACGAGAACAAGAACGGGCTGGCGATTCAGTCCGTGTTGGGGTGCGCTGCCGCTCACTGGATCAGTGACGACGGCAACTCCACCTACACCAACCAGTCCAGCATCCTCTGTCCGACCTGGGCGCAGAACCCCAAGTCAGCGGCGGCCTAACCTAAGCGCGAAGGAGGTGTGAAACAGATGCGTAAGTTTCTTGCCTTTGCGCTTGTCCTGCTTGTGGCGCTGTCCGTCAACACGCAGGCGAACGCTCAGGCGATCAGTGGAAAGGGTTACTCGGCGGAAGTTCCGTTTGAACGGAAGTCGACTACGACCCAGATTTACTGGAAGAACGGCGCTGGCCGGGACACCAGCATCCGGGTGTTTACGGCTGCTGCGGTTCTTCGGGATACCATCAACGAGGCCATCTGGATCGGTGGAGCCAACACCATTACCATCTTTGACTCTATCTCTGTCAAAGAGGACACGGTGGCTTACTTCCAGGTATTCGCGGAAATCTCGGCGGACAAAAGCGCGTGGTTTCCGTATCTGCGTGGAACCGGCGCTGCGGCTGCTTCTGCTATAGCGTCACGGACTCAAGCAGCGAACGCTGCGGTAGACTCCGCGAGCGGCGCAATGGGATTGGCAACTACCGTTCTTGGAACTAACTCGGTTGTGTCGGCGATCAATATCGGTTCGCCGCCGTCCTATGCCAACTGGATGCGGCTGATCGCGTACAAACACAACTCGGGCGCCACCGACACCGTAACCATCAAGACCAAGGTCGTGGTGCATTCCGGAGACGAGTAAGATAAGGGGAGGGGGCGGAAGGTCCGTCCCCTCCCCCTTAAAATAGAGGCTGTCATGGTAAGAGATTTCAGGGTCGGAGAATACCTTGGTCCGAAAGACACGAAATCCTTGGAGTTGATCGCGGGTGAGGCGGCTATCACGTTCGAGCCCGTCAATGAACTCGAAGGCGTGGCATGCACGAAGGTCGTGAACGTCGTCGAAGATGTCCTCGAAGACGTGCTTGAGGAAGTAGAGGTAGAGAATTTCCGGTTTGAGAGCGTCGGCGGGAAGACCGTGAAGCGGTCAGCCGGGAAGACGAAGGTGAAACAGGTCGTCGGGCAGAGAAAGGTCGGGGAGCGCGTCACCGGCCAGAAGACCGTTGGGCGCAAGGTGGCGATCATCCGGGGGGACGACAGGACAGCGACTTTCTCGCAGCGTGTCAAGGACAGCCAGGCTGTTGGCGAGAACTTCTACGTCTTCGCGGAAGATCTGGAGTCTCAGCTTCACCGGGACTCGCTCAAGGATGCGGTCATGGCCGTCCTGATGAGCGAGGATGTGATAGACGCTCTCAAGAGACGCCTGGAGCGCGGACCGGGCCGACCGCCCAAACAGGGATAGGTAGACCGTGACCTTCACCGAGATCATGGCCGAACTCCGGGACCAGTGCCGTATCGCTACAACCGATACGAACACAACGTTCCTGCGGAGGCAGATCAACCTGGCGCTGGATGAGATCAGCAGGTTTCATCCCTGGTGGTTTCTACAGACCAGCCTTGCGTTGACGCTCGCGGCTGGACAGACCATCGCCCTGCCGTCCCGGTTCGCGTCAATGGACCGGCGCGGTATGCGAACGCAGAACGGCCCTATAGAGTTCTGCGATGAAGCGTGGGTAGACGAGAGAGATCCTGGGCGTAGCGATTCCGGGGAACCCGACCATTGGGGCTTCAGGGGCTTTAACTGGTTCTTCTACCCGTCCATATCGTCTGGGTTCGTATCTACCGGAACCCTGACGGCACGATATTACCAGACCATGAAACTCCTGGCGTCAGATGGAACGTCCACAGCCGCGCTTTACGGGGATGGCGACACGTCCGATGGACCGTTGGATCTGCACGAAGCGGCCCTTATGGGGGCTGCTTGCCGGGTGCTGAAATTCAGGGGAATATCACGGTGGACGGACATTCGCGGGGAATTTGTCGCCATGTTGAATATGTCGAAATCCAGGGGACCGGCCGTAGGGGGCGCGGAAGCTGTAACGGACGGTGGGTTCGCTCAAATCGTGAGGGTGTAATGCGATGGATGGCCACGGCATTTGCGGTCTGCCTGACGGTTTCTATCGCCGAGGCCCAAACCGGACTGACGTTTCCGCACCCCCCGGGGTCACAGCTCTACGTCTTGAGGGATACGCTCCAGATCGTTGCAACGGGGAAGGACACTTCCGTAGGGGTCAAGATTGCGGGTTGTGATTTGTGGGCGTACTACGTGAAGTATGACGCTCGAAACGACTCTACAAACATCAAACTTTATATCGACATTTCGCCGGACAATAAAAACTGGGTATCGTGGCAAGCCGGGGCATACGATTCCGCCCTGGTCTCTGGTACCACAGATACGGAACGTCTTCGGCAGCTTGTGAACCCTCCAAACTATTCAATGTGGGCACGTAACCGGACGAACGGCGCACAGGCAACAGGAGACACGTCGAAGGTGACGATTGAATGGATAGTACACTGGATACCGCAAGCCCTCAACGCCAACTAACCTCGCCATGATTGACTTTCAACTCCCATCTATCACGGTTCCTGGGTTCTCCGGTCTAAATGATCAGGAAGGCATCTTTGGCCTGAAGTCCACGGAGTTGTCCGTCTGCAACAATGTCGTGTGCAAAGGTGGTGCGGCCAGGAGAAGATTTGGGTATACGAGGCGGATTGCCACGGCTTACGCCGGGACTCCAAAGGTGTGCGGCCTGGGCGGGTTCCGGGACATCAACCTGACACGCAGGTTCATGGCCGTCATGGGCGGGAAACTGCTTGAAGACTCAAGCGGAACGTGGACTGAGCGGTCCACTGGAACGCCTTTTGATACGACCGTGCCTACTACGATGGCGTCCGTAGGCCGGAACCTCGTGATATGCGACCAGAACACGAACGTACCCCTGATTTGGGACGGGTCTGCGTCTCCAACGACCCTGACGCCGAACATCACGAAGGCTAATTGTGTCGGAGAGCATAGAGGCTTTTTGTTCGTCGGGTCTCCCACGGTCACGGGGCAACTGAGCGCGTCTGGGGTAAGTGTCCGGGAGTACTCGAACGTACGACATTCCGTTGAGCCCGCGCAGCCCACCAACTTCGGACCCGGGGCTTCGGCGCTTAACCTGACGGGGCAGGTTCTGGCGTTCATTTCTACGGGCAACGGAGACGGGGACGTTGGGTTGATCTTCCTGGATGATGCCGTGTGGTACGCCCAGTACGCGCCCTCCGCTTCAGGGCCGGGAGGAGGGGCGTTCACGTTCAACTACAACCCGCTTGATCCCGGCACGGGGATCGTAGGACCTAAAGCCGCATGTCGTGTTCCTGGGCGCAAGGTGTTCTTCTGGGGGCAAGGAGAGCAAGGCACCGGGCTATACATGATCACCGAGAAGCCGATCATGGCCCCGCGCTATATCAGCCGCAGGATCGAGACGTTTTTGTCCGGCATGGACAAGACGCAGTTGTCAGGAGTAGAGCTGTTCTCTGTTCCCGGGCATAACGGCATCCTGGCGAATGTCCCCTACGGGTCAAGCCAGACGACCAACAATTACGCGATCTACTACAACTGGGTGGACGATACCTTTGCCATTTTCAAGGGGTCGTCTCAAAAGGCATTTGCCTTTGCTTCCAGCGTGACGGTTCAGGATTCGGACGGAACTTTTCAGACCTATGCCGGGGATTACGGCGGGCTGGTTTACAAGATCGGGGCGGGCCTTCGTGACGATGGGCAGGCTATCGAGTCCGAACTGTGGACTGCGTGGCTTGGTGGGGCGGGCGTGGAAAAGTCCTGGCTGAGCCTGGTTCTAAACATGAAACTCTCGGTAAGGAAAACCGTCGAAGTCCACTCCCGGATGTTTGCCAAGCGAGATGAGGTGCTTCAAAGTCTTACTGGTGGATCGGCAGGAGATCCTATCGAGACCTCTTTTGCTGTTGGCATTTCAGCCATTGCGGGCCAGACGACAGGCAGGCTTGTGGGTGAGATTTACGGTGATCCGGCTGAGTTTATTCAGTTTGGGATATTTGACTCGCAGGATAATGTGGACTTCGTTCTATACGGTATACAGGCCTTTTTTGAAAGGGCATCGTCATGGGCGGTCGCTTCCTGAAGCCCCTTATCGTGGCCGTAGTCCTGGCGATTGCCGTATTCAGCAACGCCTATGCGGTGTCACAGGTCAGTACTGCCAACCTGCAATCCGGGCAGATTCCATCTGCATCTACGTGGAATACGAACCTGAACTATGCCGCGAACTGGATCAATACAAATTTGCTGGGGTCAGGCAATACCTTCACCATAGCAAACGGAGAAAGCCTGCTGGTCAACGGGACCATTGTCATTGACACCCTTCGCCTTACCGGATGGGGCGACCTTGCGGCCCATATCACTCCGCGGGCATCCAGGACCTACCGGATCGGTTTGCCGACACGCTTGCTGGCTGGGGTCTACGCCGACACCGTTGCGGCGGAGCACGCCATTGTGGATACCCTAACCGTCACCTTCCCGGACACGATGGGCAGCGGCAAGTGGGGCCGTGCCAACATCCAGACCGGCGCGATGGACTCAACGAAGATCCCGAATAATGGCGTGTCTTACGCCAATCAGGGGTTGCTGTCCGTAGACTCCTTGAAGGTCCGGGCCGGTGGCATCTCCGGCTCAAACCTCGCATCCTCCCTGTCGGGTCGCAAGAACTTCACCAGCGGCGTTCGTGTTCCGGGCGTGGAGACGGATTCGATCTACTCTGGAGCGTCGAATGAGATTGCGTTTAAGGTGGGCGGGATAGACAGTGCTATCGTGGTTGAAGCTGTTGGTAACGTAACCTATTTGTGGCTTCAAGGCGCGGCGGCAGCTAGCTCGTATTTTATTGCACACACAAAGCCGGGGGCAACGGGCGGACTTGGAATGGCGATGTATGAAGGAAACGCCTCTGGATCGGCAAACAATATGCAATATGAATTTGCCTATGACGCCCCCAACAACCGTCTCCGCATCTTCTCCGCCGACACAGACGGGGCCAGCGCAGACGCCGATGTGGTCCGTATACCTGACGGCGGAGTTGCAATCAACGGAAACGGATCATTCGTAGATAATCAGTTTGACTTTGTGTGTCCGGCGTGTAGCCTACATTACATGGAGTCCGGTTTCTGCAAGCAGGACGGAGCGCGTCTTCGGGAGAACGACGACGCACAGGACATTGCCAACGCCATCGGAGAACTGAGGCGCGACCGGAGAGCGCAGACGGCGCTGCACCGTTACGGGGTGCTAGTGCGTGACGCGGATGGATGGGAGGGTGTTAATTTTCAGAAGGGCATCTACTACTCCATGTCGGCCATTCGGCAGGTGAGCCAGCGCCTTACCCGGCAGGAAGAAGAGATAGCCGCCCTGCGCCAGGAACGGGCATACTTCCCGGCCTACCTGGGGGGCGCGGCGTTCATGGGAATAGGAATATCAATGCTGTTTTTGGCACGACGGAGGTGGGCATGAAACGGATACTCTTCTGTGTGACACTAACCCTGGTTCTGTCCGGTGCGGTCTACGCCCTGACGATCGAGCAACGGGCACTCAAGGCGTTCAAGACACGCCCTGCCTTGGTCATCTATACGGCCCTGAGCATCACGGCCCTGCGGGACTCCATCGCGCCGGGTAAAACTACGAAGGCCGACAGCGTGGCCTTCATGGACTCCCTAACGACGGCCTGTAGGAAGTTGGAAACGGAGGGGATGCTTTACCACGGGAACAACATCATCTACCTGACCGGCGTTGGAAAAGATAGCGCCAATACGATTAATTAGAGCTTGGGGCGGAACGGATCAGCGTTTGGTTGGGTGGTCATGTTCTATATCTTTCTCATTGCAATCGCCATAACATGCATCGCTGATTGTCTCACGGACTCGCATTTTGACCCTGAGCGTAAGACGCGGTGGAGACTGCAAACGATTCTCGGGATGGACCTGTGGCATGTGGTGAAGCTCTTCAGATTCTACCCGATGATCCTTCTGGCAGGCTATCTGGCCATCGGCCTGGACCCCCTAAAATGGGCTCTCGCGATCCCCATTGGTCTCGTGTCCTGGAAGCTGTTCAGCCCGTGGCCGTCACGGTGGATGTTCTGGAGGTAACACATGGACTCTCGTTACCTGGAGTGGGGCAAGGCCATTGACAAGACGGCGCTTTTGCTACTGCCGCCGGAAGGCATTGTCGCCCGGTGCCTGTTCGGGGAAGCCAGAGGTGAGACGCTGGACGACAAACAGCGGGTGGGTTGCGTGATCCGCAACCGGGTCCACTGGCACCTGAAGGGCGCGGGACGGGAAGGCTGGGGCAGGGTTGTCCTGAAGCCCTATCAATTTTCCTGGACGATGGACTCTGACCCGAACTTGCCGAAGGTCTTGAATCCGTTGAAGTATGAGCTGGAAGGCGTGTGGGATGTCTGCTGCCGGGTGGCTGAGGCAATCGTATCCGGGGCGTCGGCGGATACGACCCAGGGAAGCGACCACTACTACGACAGTTCGATGGACAAGCGGCCGCCTCCGTGGGTCGCCGATGCCGGGATGGTGTCGACCGTCCGGTCCGAACGGTTCCGGTTCTTCCGGTCGGCGCGGGTCAAGGAGTGGGTATGAGGTCTGCGGGTACCATATTTGCCCTTGCTGTCCTTATCGGCTCAACCGCCCTGGCAATCCGGGCGATGGACGAACAGCAACTTATGACGCACTCCACCGTCACGGTCACGGTGCAGACGGACGACGGATCGGCGTTCAAGCTCAATGGTCGGGTGATTCTGGCGGACAGTGCGACACCGGACACCGTAGTTGTGGAGATTTGGAAGAATGGGACGAAGACAGTCCATTGGTTTGTGTCTGTGCCTGACTCTACTTCTGAGCGCCTGTTCCTGTCTGCACCCAGGAGTCGCAGTCTCGCAAAGTAGCGGCGTAGCCCTGCCGATGATCACGTCCCCTCCTCCGGCCGGCTACGAATATGCCGTGATCCAGACGATAGACACCAACACGCGGGAGCAGGTCTGGCTGGTTTACGCCAAGCCCGTTTGGTGGCGGGAACAGTGGAAGGCCATCGTCGGGACGGGGAGCACGGCAATCATCAGTCTGCTCGCGTTTTTCTTCAAGTCAGAAATCGGGGCGCTGTTCACCAGGAAACAAGCTACCTGATCGGAGCAGGTTTGTCTTGCCGGGGGGCAGGAGGAGAAAGGGCGAAAATGGACCTTGAAAAGATCTTGACTTGGCTTCTCGTGCCTGCCGTGGCCGGTCTTGCATGGATAGCCCGATCCGTCAGCCGTATTGAGTCGGAGGTAGGTACATTGAAAGCCAACAACACTGAAATGTGGCGACAGATCAACAAGCATACGGAGGCTATTAGCGATGTTGGGAAATCAGTTGCACGCATTGAGGGGCACCTTGAAAAGTAAGACCCTCCTGGTAATTTACGGCGTCATGATCCTGTTTTTGATCCGGTTCTTTGGCGTCATTGCCGTGGCTGGGCATTGAAAGGAGCCTGACATGGAAGCGTTACTCGCACGGTTTGACCCGCAGATCATCCTCGTGGTCGGGGCGTTCATCGGCATGGTTGCCCACATCCTCAAGAAGCGGCTTGAGGAAGGCCTTGCCCCCGGGGAGTCTGAACTGTCGATCTTCTACCGCTACATCATCGCCAAGCCAGTATCGACCCTCATCGCGGCGGTCGCGGCCATCGGGGTAGCGGAGGGCCTCGCGGCGACGGCGGCAGGGTCCCCACCGCTTCACATCCTCTTGTCGGCTATCACGGCCGGGTTCGCCTCCAACAGCCTCGCT
>ERZ1292632.2178-Hain-H43-01um-R2-2178-length-16970-cov-19_pt1 | contig 16970 bp, 22 predicted proteins | sample MGYA00564407_ERZ1292632 | MGnify/ENA primary metagenome ERZ1292632 (study PRJEB36523, sample SAMEA6512637) | groundwater metagenome | collected 2019-01-08 | study: AquaDiva: Metagenomics assemblies of 32 groundwater samples | reverse complement strand
GCCGACAACATGACCAATGATGCACAACAAGCTTTGAGGCGAACTATGGAAAGATACTCCAATATTTGCAAATTTATTTTCAGCGTCAACAATCTTGAAAAATTAATTGACCCAATTCAAAGCCGATGTGAAATTTTCAGGTTTGCACCTCTTGCCATCAGCGATATGTCCTTACGACTTTGTTTTATCTATGAGCAAGAAAAGAAAACTTCAAGCATAAATGTTGCTTCCGCATTAGAAAAAGTTGCCGAGTATTCCCACGGTGATATGCGCAAAGCCATAAATCATTTGCAACTTCTATTAGCCTCAGGCGAAGAATTGACCGAAGCCTCAGTCGAATCTATTAAACCAATTAATTATGGTATACTGATTTTCGACAGTTTGCAGAAAGGTCGCCTGCTAGAGGCCCGTAAGCACTTGCAGATTGCACTTGAACTTGGCTACAAGGAAGACTATATTATTGAACTTATCCATAATGTTTATATTGACGATGTTACTCTTGATACTAATACCAAAGCAGAAGCTGTGTTCAACTTGTGCGAAACTGATTATCGTTTAACTCAAGGCGTAAACGCCATGCTTGCCATGGACAACTTGTTATATAAATTATTGAGGAATTAAAATGTATAATAGAGGACCTTTTAAATGCCCAAAATGTAAAGCCTACGCCTTACTTGTGTCTCTTGAACAACATGGACAGGTTCTTGAAGAAGTTTGGCTTTGCTCTGAAACTTATGAAGGGTGTAATTCCACATTTCCACTTAGAAGTTATACTGCATATGATAAATTAATTAGAATCTTACCAGAGGAGTAAATGAAACTTGCCTAAACCAATTCATATTTTTAAATATCATTCCAAGCCTTGTGTCCTATGTGATTACAAAATAAAAATTCTCGATGAATTAGATGAAGAAAATATGTATGAAATGAAATTAACTGAGCAAGAACGAAAAGAGTATGCCCATCTTTTTGAGGAGAATTCCAAAACGTATACTTACGGTCAATATGTTTTGCGAGCCGGCACTTTAGCCGCACTACAGATGGGCTGTTTATGTTCAGCATGCTCACAGAAAGAACTTAAAGACCGTGTAAAAACAAAATTTTAAACCGTTAAATAAAATAAAAAAATAAAAAAGGAGGAAAAAATCTATGACATATAAACAAGTAACAGAGGAAGAACTTCTAAATCTTTTAAGTCAAAAACTTGATATGCCAATCGAAGAACTAAAAACAGAATTAACTGCAACAATTGAAGAAATCAAAGGACTTGCCTTATATAAAAATGCAACTGAAGAACAAATTCGCACCGTTGCCCGAGGAAGATTCAGTATGCGTAAACAGAGAGAAATCTTGTCAAACGCAATTCCATGGGAAGGAACCATCATTGGTATCGGCGATTTAATTGATACAGTTGCCACGCAGAAAAGACTTACTGAAGCCGCTTTCAAATCCGACCCAATGAAAACAATTAAAGGCTGGAACTATGAGAATAGAGCAGTTCTTGCTAACGCTGAAGGAAACCCACTTTATCCGAAGACCGATGCAAATGTTAAAATGAAGCGTGTTGGAAAGCCGTTGGCTGAGCATTCTTGGCTTAGAACAATCTATGGCTTCGGTAGACCAATCGACCCGAAAACAAAGCAGCCTGGAGTGCCGGCACCATTTGCCTTAGCAATAAATGATAAAGAAGCAATTAATGTCAAAAATATTCCAGTTATGCAACCAATAAAATTTAAGGCGTTAAACAAGACAAATGAGGAAGACAGAAAAGCAGGTGTATACAGAATCAACAATTCAGCTTTCACAAAATTTGAGCCGTCAAAAACTGATTTGCCAGAAATTGAACAAGTCTTGAGAAGTATCACGACACATTTTGTTCCACTTGTGGAACTAGACGAGTACCACACGAAAAATCAAGATGTACCAACTCGATGGATTATAACTGAAGGCAATGTCGCAAACTTAAATCTTGAACCAAACGCAAAGACCGGTAACATGATGATGCTTCTAACAGATGAATCCTTAATGTTTGCCGGTGAAGACAAGCGAGCAGTAGCGTGTTGGATTCCTACGGACCGACCAATAACAATAGACTTCGGTGTTGAATCAAGAATTCTAGTTGTGGGCAAAACTTCAAGAGGTAAAGCAAGAGACGAGGTCACGGGAGAAAAAACTGATGAGCCAGGCGATGTGATGATTAATGTCTACGGCGTCTACGCTCCAGAAATGTTCAAAGTTTCGCCGGAAGTTCAACCAGTAACCGAGTCTGCTCTAGTGCCGAAAGCTGAAGCTGAACCTAAAGAAGAGTGGTAAAAATGGTATCCGGTTCAACAGAAAATACCAATACACCTCAAAGAGAACCATGTTTTGCAGATATTCGAGAATGCCTCATCGAGCTTCGCAACGGTACCGAAAGTATTTATAACGACTTGGAAATGATACATACAATGATAGACAAAGACCTTTATGCAGACCGAAAGGTAAAGGCAGATAGTCCTGCCACCAAAGAAGCAAATGTCATTAATTTACGATTTGATATGCAAGTATTTACAAAGGAATCTTTAGTGAACTTGGAAAAGATACGAAGTTCCATAAGTAGATTAAAACTAAAACTTCATGTTAACATTGAAGGTGCTAAAGTGAATGTCTCAACCTAAACCACCAGCAAGTTCATGGGGAGCAATGGGTAAGCCGAAAGAGGAGGAGAAACCAGTCATGGTTTCCTTCCAGAAACTTTCAAGTGCGGAGCCAGTGAAACATCTAAAAATTGCGGTGCATGGTCAACAGAAATCGGGCAAGACACGATTCAGTTTAACTGCTCCGGCTCCAATTTACGTTTTGTCAACCGAGCCGGGACTTCGCCCACTAATCAAATTGTTTCCAGACAAGGAAATATATTTTGTTGATGTCTATGAACCAGATTATACCGGCATCTTTGAAGTTGAAGCAACGAAAACTTTGGGTAAAATTGATGCAGCCGTTAAACAAATTAGAGACCTTGTGATAGCAAATCAAAATTCAGTTGGTACAGTTGTGGTTGACAGCGTAACCGATATTTGGAAGTGGGTTCAAGAATGGATGAAAACCGACATTCTTAAAATAGACAAGACAGCAAGAGTGCGGCAGCAATGGGATTGGGGTTACGCCAACAACAAGTATCAGAATATCATAATGCAACTTTTGAGTTTGCCAACTCATCTGATTCTTACAGCACAAGATAAGGAAGAATATGCCGGTCCCGGTGAAGGTTCAGGTAATTACTCGCCTCGATGGATGAATCAAACGCCTTATTGGGTTGATGTCATTATTGGTCTGGTAAAACTAAGAGACCCAAAGACAGGACTTATACGATATATGTCCACTATTGAAGATTCTCGACACATGGATGAAAAGTTGCAACCAATAGCAGGTAAAGATGTTCAAGATTTTACTTTCGACAAGCTCGTTTCTATACTAAAAGGAGAAATAGTTCATGAATGAAGAAGACGAAGATTGGTTAGAAGATGAAGAACTTGAAGAAATCGAGGAAGAACCCTAAGTTTTTTAAATTAAATTGAAAAATAAAAAGGAGGAAAGAAACAAATGGTATTCACAGAAATTTTGAAAGGTGCAGCCACAGGTGCTGGAGTTGCCTTCTTAGGCTATGCCAAATCTAACACTAAAGAATCTTTTGATGGCCCGAAATTCTTAAAGACTGTTGTCATCGGTGCCTTTGTTGGAGGCGTCTCAGCCTTCACAGGTCAAACTCCACAAGACGTTGAAGTTGAAATCGGGCAGTATGCTCTAGTGACTTATGTCATAGACAGTGCAGTGCTTGCCCTCTGGCGCAACATTGTTGCAGCCTACAATAAAGCAACGGCTAAGCCAACGCAATAAACACCCCGATGAGTCTCCGTGAAAGTCGGAGCGAAACCCTCTTTTTTTTGGGTCGGTGAAAAAATTGTCTGAAGGCGAATTCAAAAAACGATTTGATAAAAAGTTTCCAATTGATAAAAAATATGGTGAAAGAGATTTAGAACCGGAAGGTTTTTGGGTTGCTAACGAGTTTTTTGAATGGATTGAGGAAGCCAAAAAAGAATTTCTTGAACTTATACCAAGAGAAACAAAAGACTCGATGTATATGGGTTGCGCTCCGTTGATAGATTCAGTTGCGGTTTATCAGAAGATTGTGAAGTGGTTTGGTGAAAACCGAAGGGTTTAAATCATGGCAATAGCAACGTATAGATGTTCAAAATGTAGAAACTATTTTGGGAAAGATGAAATAGTTTGGTATGATGAAAAAGTTCATTGTAGAACCTGTTATCAAAAAAGTAAACAATTAAAAAAGGATGTGAAAAAATGACGGAAAGAGAACTATCAGAAGTCGAGAAATCCTTGTTCTCTAAACTGGAGAAAGGTAAAGTCTTTTTAGGCGAGATGCTTCCATCAGAAATTGGAGCATTGGGCAAACTAAAGTTCAAAGGAGTCGTCGTTGAAAAAGACAAAGATTCAAAGAAGAAATATGCCATATTAAAAGAGGTAGAAAAAATTGAAAATATTGAGAAAGGGAAAAACGCTTTATAATCCAAAGACAAATGAGTTAATTATGAGAAATTGGGTAATTAATTGTGAAGGACAACAAATAGATTTATCCAAATTTATAGTATCTTTCATAAATAATGTTGTGATACCATGACAAAATTTAAATGTAAAATAAGCGACTTGCAAAAAGTCTGCAAGATGGTCTCCTTGACTGGTAAAAGTGAGGCAACCGGCAAAGAATACAGAAGTATACTTGACATGAACATTAACGCCTTGGCAACAAACGAATTGTCAATAGAGGCAATAGATACTTTGAAACATCTCGGCTTGACACTTCATTATTTAATAGATGAAGTCATTGAAGAAGGTTCTTTGCCCATAGGCGACATCGAACTCTTCGAGAAGTTCCTTGAAAGGTTCAACTCCGACGACATTGTAACAGTTGCAACAAGTGAAAATAGAATTGTAATAACTAGAGAAAGTCCACGCAAAGTTGCAAAAGTTCCAATGGCAGCTTTAGAAGCCATTCTGTCCAAAGATGTACCGTTCTTTAAAACTTTGGGCTTCTCCAAAACAAACTTTGTCGAAACAGAGAAGTTGAAACCCAACTTAAAGATAGTCTTCGACGCCGAGGCAATGCAGAATGTCATCGCCGATGGAGATGTTGTGAAGCAGAGAATCTATCCTTGGGTTATCAAAGACGGCAAGTTTACTGTAACCGTTGGTACAGAAACTTATGGGGAAATTGAGACAGAAATCAAATTGATTTCTATTGAAAGCAACCCAGAAAACCCTGGTGCACAACACGTTGAAACCGGCTACTCTTCAGGCATTGACAATTTGTTTGGAAATTTTTCGGGTAAAGTTACAGTTTACCTTGTTGACCAGCCTAAGGAAGCACCGCTGATTTTTGAATGTAAGACAGAAAAATTTCATTTCATAGCCGCCTTGGCGCCATATGTAGTGAAAGAGGCTTAAGGTTGCTTAAATGTATTTTCTGCGGTGAAGAATATCCCGAAGAAATCAATGAAACGCACTGCTTTTGTGGCAACAGCAAAGCAGAGTATACTAATTTATACAGCACCTCAATTAAAAATTATCCTTTCAAAGAGTCGCCTCTTGAAAAGTGTTCTAAAGATGTATTTTTGAAACGTGAAGATAAAAATGAATTTGGCAGCTTCAAAGACCGAAAGTCTACATTTATTTATCATATATTAACTTCGGGAAAATTTGCGCTTGCCTCATCTGGAAATCAGGCATATTCATTTGCCAAAATTTGCCCCACCTACGCTTGGAATACATATCTTTATGTTTCACCGGAAACGCCGATAAAAAAATTGAAATTACTTGAGGCATATAAAGAAATTGAAGTTACCGATAAAATTTTATCAGATGCAGAATTAAGAAAATTTGAGGATGACCGATGGAACATTACGAATGGTATGGACCCGTTTGGCGCCTCAGCATTATATAAATTAGGTATGGAACTTGAGTCTCACGACTTTGACAATATCATTGTCCCTCTGGGTAGTGGCGAACTTTATAGTATGCTTGCAGTTTACTTTAATATCTTGCGCAATAAACATATAAATATTTATCCGGTTAAATGCAATCTGCCCGAAGCGGATTCAATTAAAACAGACTTTGTTGCCATGGAACCATTCATTGAAAAACAAGTCGGCAATCAAAAACCTCTTGAATTGGGACCATCGGAAACGGATGATATTCGTGAGCTTGCTGATGCATATGGCTGTGAATTTTCTTCTGCGGTTGTATTTAAAGCATTGGATTATCTTAACTTGGTTGGCAAAACTTGCTTACTAATCACAGGGGCCAAAAAATGAGTTTAACTGTTCATTCTAATTCAAGTGTTAGTCCAAGGTACTGGGTAACACATAATAATAGAACCATATTCTACTCTGAAGATGGAGCAACAGCATTACAATATGCTATTGATAATAGTGGTAATAATATAATGCGGCTTGATGGTACAATTGAACTTGCTAGCTCAATTCATATGCAAGGCAAAACAATTTTAAATAAGAAACAATGGTACAGAATTTGTTCTCGATGCAACGGCATCATTTTTAAAGGTGAAGGCAAGATAATTGGAAAATGCAAAACTGATGACACCAGATTTTGGCACCATAAAAAATATGGCTTGTGCCAAAAGTTTAAATATGGGGAATAAATTTGGAAGATATATATATTAAATTTTACAGTTTTGTTTTTAAACACGATATTTACATCAAATTAAGCCCAGAAGAACGGAGATTTCTAGGTATTGAAAGATAATTATGAAACTGCAACTCCACCAGAAAAACTTGCTGAAAGCCGCTCGGAGAGGGAGCGATTGCTACAGAAATGGGGTTTCGAGCCTCTTTCCTTAATGTGGATTACAAAAATTCATGATAAAAATTTAGATGTTATAGTTGAAGATACACTTGCACAGGGTTCCTACGAAAAATCAAATTATAATGTTCGTGATGGAGCTTTACCACAAAGTTCACCAATTGTTGCTGAAAGATTAATAAAGTTTTATACTGAACCTGGTGATACAGTTCTAAATCCCATGTGCGAAAGGCTTCCGCATTTACTTATTGCTCATTACCTACATAGAAATGTAATTGGGCAGGACATTTGTAAGGAATTCTACTTACATGATGTTGAAAAGGTCAAGAAAAGAATCAAAAATGCTCAATTTATGGACTCAGAAAACAATAAAATAACTTTTGAAGATGATAACCATTTTTTTAGTATTTACAATGGATTGCGGTTTGATTTAACTTGTGGAGATAGCAGGCATTTGGATTTGCCAAATAATTCAATAGACTTTATAATTACCTCCCCACCATATTATAATATTGGAATTTATGGTGATATAGAACCAGAACAAATTGGAAGAGGAACAATTACCGGTAAAGGCGATGTACCAACATATGAAGAATTTCTTGATGGATTACAAGAAATTTATGCCGAATGTTTGCGTGTATTAAAACCTGGGCATTTTTTTTGTAGTATTTTAAATGACTTTCGTTTGAAAGGTCGTTTTTACCTATTTCATATTGATTCGATACATAAAGCAGAACAATTAGGATTTATTCCACACGATTTGATAATTTATAATCTTGGTTTGCATCCAATTCACGCAATTTTTCTTTCTGAATTAAATGAAAATAAAACTTTCGCAAAAATGCATGAATATATAGAAATTTTCAGGAAACCTAATTAAAATGACAGTTAGATGTTCAAAGGAAAAATTAATCGAACTTTATATAAACCAACATCTTAATATGAAATCCGTTGGCAAAATTATTGGTGCAACCGACCAAACTATCTCTAAATTACTTAAAAAATATAACATACCATCTAGGATAGGTTCGGACTATACAAAGGGTAGGAAACATACTGAAGAAACAAGAAGAAGAATGAGAGAATCCCAAAAACAACATTGGGAAGACCCAGAGGAACATAAAAAATGTTGTGAAATTAGAAAAAAATATTATGAGACACATTCTGGTCCTAATAAAGGTAGGGTATGGTCGGAAGAAGCGAAAAGAAATCAAAGAGAAGGAGCGGATAAATTTTTTAAAGACCCAAAAAATAAACCATTTCTAAGTATGATAGCAAAAAGAAGAACCGATAATCATCCTGAAATTTTAGAAAGACTTCATAAAGGTAATATTGAAAAAAGAAAGTTTAGAAAGGATTTGGGTTCATTCTTCCGTTCTACTTGGGAAGCCAATTTCGCCAGAATTTGTAATTATGAAGAAGAACCTTGGCATTATGAAGCACATAAATTTAAATTAAGTAATGGTAAAATATATATACCAGATTTTTATTTACCTTATGCTGATTGGTATATAGAAATTAAAGGTTATTGGTATGAGAGTAGCCGAAATAAAGTAGATATGTTTAAAAAGGAATATCCAACAAAAACTTTAGTAATAATTGACACCGCAGAATATAAATATTTAACCAGTAGATATAGTAAAATTATTGATAATTGGGAGAAATAAACAAAATGAACCGAAAATTGGTTGAAAAAATTCAGCACGACTTCAAGTGGTTTCCCACCAAGAATCCCCTTTTCAGAGAAGACCTCAATGCACCCATGTGGGTGGACACAGACGACGGCTGGTTTGCCTTAATCTATGACCTCTGCAAAAAAATTGATATCATTGTAAAGAGAAAAAAAATAGATTTTTATGTTGACCAGGTTAAGGAAAAGTTTGGTTGTTATGATAAAGAGACTGAATTACTTACTAAAAATGGTTGGAAATACTTTAAAGATGTAACATATGAAGATAAAATAGCTACATTAAGTTATGATGGTTACTTGGAATATCAAAAACCTACAGATGTTATTGTATATTTTTATGAAGGTTTAATGTACAAACTAAAAACCAGAGCAGTAGACCTTTTAGTTACTCCTAATCATAACTTATTTGTATCCAAAGGAGGATATTGGAATGGAAAATATAAACCTCCAATAAAACGAGAATATCCATTTGAATTAATTAACCCTGAAAAATATTTTAAAAAAGATAAAAGGTTTAAAATGGGAGCAAAATGGTCAAGTAAAGAAATTGAATATTTTATATTACCAGAATATAGGTATTCTAATTTTACCAAATTAACTGGAAATAGAATTTATATAAAAAAGGAAATAAAAATAAATATGGACGCTTGGCTAAACTTTCTTGGATGGTATCTTTCCGAAGGTCATGCTGAAAGAGTCGAAACAAATATATCATGCAACAATACTGATGGTGGAAAAGAAAAAAAATTAATTTCTTCTTCAATAAAAAATATAGGTTATCCACTTCATATAGGACGAGAAGATAAACCTGCTTTAAGTTTTCGTATTTATTCTGTACAGTTAACACAATGGTTAACAAATAATTGTGGAAGAACAGCCTTAGAAAAAAGAGTACCAACATTTGTTAAAGATTTACCGACAAGACAAATATTGATACTTCTTCGAAGTTTATATTTGGGTGACGGATATAAAGGAAAAACTTGGAAATGTCTTTCTTCAATTTCGAAAAAATTAGTAGATGATGTACAAGAACTACTTTTAAAATCTGGTTTTTGTGGAAGTATTGATAAAAAACCACCAGTCCCAAATAAATCTAATACCATTATAGGTAAACACGATGTTTATGTAATTAATTGGTTGAAAAATTCGTATCATAATACACAATCCAAAGCATTTGCAAAATCTTCATTTGAAAATTTTATACCTTATAAAGGTAATGTTTGTTGTGTTTCTGTACCTAATAAAGTTATATATGTACGTAGAAATGGCAGTCCAATTTGGTGTGGAAATTCATTACGTTTTTATGTTTCTGGGGCCAACGATGAAATTCGAGAATTAATTAATGAAGCCGAGGCAAAAAGTTTCAGAACTTGCGAGATATGTGGCAATGCGGGCACATCTTATATTTCCGTCGGCTGGTACAAGACGTTGTGTGCAAACTGCGCCTCGGCGGACAAGAAACATGACTGGGTTAAATTGAAGGAACCCATCGAGTCGATTAAATGGAAGTAAATCGTTTTTATCTTGGCGATTGCTCAAAAATCATGAAGGATTTTCCAGAGAATTCTATTGACTCGGTCGTTACAGACCCACCTTATGGCTTAGAATTTATGGGTAAAGACTGGGACAAGTCTGTTCCTTCAACGGAAATCTGGAAAGAATGTTTGCGAATTTTGAAACCTGGTGCATTTGCTTTTATTATGTGTTCTCCAAGATTTGACTGTTTAACAGAGATGGGCAAACGCTTAAAAGAGGCTGGCTTTGAAACAGGTTTTACTCCTATTTTTTGGGCTTATGCCTCCGGTTTTCCTAAAGGAATAAATATCAGCAAAGCAATTGATAAAAAATTAGGTTTAGAACGTAAAGTAATATTTATAGATAAAACATTACAACGACCAAATGCTCCAGAAAATAGATTAAAAGAGGAAGCTGTGGGAAAATATGGATTAATGGGAGATGCTGGTGTAATTACAGAATCAGCTTCAAAAGAAGCAAAAGAACTCGATGGTTCCTACGGCGGTTTCCAACCCAAACCCGCAGTTGAAGTAATCATTGTTGCTATGAAACCTCTTTCTGAGAAAACTTTTGTTGAGCAAGCCTTGAAAAATAAAAAGGGTATAACTTGGATACAAAACTGTAAAATACCCATAACTGAAAAATTCGATGAACAAGAATATGATTTTAATAGACGAGGTTATCATGAAAGATATAAAGGTGAGGATAAGCCATATGAAGGCGGTTGGAAACCAAGAACTGTTGATGTCGGTGAAATTGAAGGCCGCTTTCCTGCTAATTTACTTGTAAACAATGACGTTTTGAATGTTGAAAGCAAAGGCGCTTTTGCCTCAGTTAAATCTGGGCAAAAAGGTTGGGGCGGACAAATATATGGCAAGTTTAAATCGGGCGGAGACGATGGTAAAACTTTTTATTCAAATGGTGAGGAAGATAAATCTTTTAGCCGTTATTTCAGTCTTGACTCCTGGTGGGCAAAAACAATTGAAAGTTTACCCGAAAAAGTTAGGAAAACTTTTCCATTTTTGATTGAAGCAAAGGCAAGCAAAACCGAAAGGGATAAGGGATTAGAAAAATTTACGGAAGTTGAACTGCCTTATGGTAGTGGAGGACAAGCAATGCCTGGTGGAAATGAAAATCCAATTAAAACAAAAATGAAAAATTACCATCCTACAGTAAAACCTTTAAAACTCATGTCATATCTCATTACTTTAGGAAGCCGTGAAAACGACATTATTTTAGACCCCTTCGTAGGCTCCGGCACAACTTGCATTGCCGCCGAAATGTTGAATAGAAACTGGATTGGCATTGATATTGTCGAAGACTATCTTAAAATTGCAAGAGCCCGCATGGCTCCTTTTCAAACTGCATCTTTAGAGGATTTCATGTGAAGTTAACCACAATTGAAGAATTCGAAAAAAATAAAAAAGGCTATCTGGCGCTTTTTATTCGTGAAGGAAACATTCGTAGCATAAAAATTGTTGAAGGATTCAAATTTTATTTTTATATTCCCTCAAATGTTGGTAATTTTGAAGCAATAGATAAAGAAAAAGTTAAAAAATTAGAATTTGATTCCTATAACGAGGTTCCCGAAGCAAGAAAACAATACGTTAAAACTTATGAAGCCGACGTACACGCAACCTCTCGCTATCTCATTGATTGTGTACCAAAAATTGAAAAATGCAATTTAAGGATTCATTATACAGATATTGAAAAGGACCCGCCTTCAAACCGTATAACTTGCATATCAGTTTATGATAATTATTTAAAGAAATCTGTGGCTTTTACCTGGAGAGAAGATTTGATTCCTCATCAGGAAAATAAAGAATATTCTTTTCCCAGCGGATATTCCTTTAAAGCTACAGTACATTATTATAATTCTAGAGTAAGGATGTTATCGGACTATATAAGGCTTGTGCAAGAAACCGACCCTGACATCTTGACTGGCCACTTCTTCGTAAAGTTTGATTGCAAAGAATTAATGCAAGAAATTGGCTCTGTAGGACTAAAAGTATCTGACTTGTCTCCAATTCGTAGAGCTTATTTAATTGGAGAAACCGTGTCAAAATATGAATCCAATATTAAAATATATGGAAGGGTTTTATTTGATATGCTCAAGGCATATTCAGCTTTACAGCCTAGCAGATTGCCTGATTATAGTCTTGAAGCAATAGCACAGAAAGAACTGGGTGAAGGCAAAGTTAAGCGAACTATGAATTTTCATGATATGTGGATGAAAGATTTAGAGTATTTGGTGGAATATTGTTGCAAAGATTCGGTTTTAGTTTATAGAATTGATAAAAAGAAAAAAATATTGGAATATTACGATGAGCTTCGCAGATTTATTGGAGGAGATTGGAGTTCTCTTTTTTCCGAAACACTACTTTGGGACATTTATATTTTACGTAAAGTACATAACATTATGGCTTTACCTACTAAACATAAAATTGTAATCCCACCTTATGAAGGTGGAAGAATCTTCCAGCCCGCAAGTAAAGGCATTCATAATAATATCTTGTTGATAGATTTGCAGAGGTTGTATCCTTCGATAATTATTACTTTAAACATGAGCCCCGAAACTTTAGTTGTTGTTGAACCTTTTGACGCAAATAAGCATTATATTTTGCCAAATGGTGTCGCCTTCAAAAAAGAACCAATTGGTTTGTTACCTTCTATTTTACTTGAGCTAATTGGAACCCGTGAAAGATTACAAACAAAAATGAAAGAGTATCCTTATGGTTCAGATGAATATGAAACTTACTATAATCAACAGTTTGCGGCTAAAATTGTAATGAATGCTCTCTATGGGGCTATGTCGTATTTCAATTTTAGACTTGCCACGCCTGAGATTGCCTCAAGCGTAACTTTCGTGGGTAGAAACATTTTAGACTTTGTACGAAGTAAACTTGAAGAATTAGGTTATAAAATACTTGCGGGTCACACCGATTCCATTTTCTACTTTGGAAGAACAGGCACTCCACCACGACTTGTTGAAGAAATGTCTAATAATGTTGATTATATAAATGATGCGTTAAACAAATTTATCAAAGACTTTGCCGGAGCAACTTTAAATTATATAAAAATTGAACCTAAAAAAGTCTACCAATCGTTAATTATCAGCGAAAAGAAAACCGAGAAAGCAAAGCATTTGACCGCTAAAAGCCGCTATGCCGGACTCCTGTCGTGGATTGAAGGCGAATTTATTGACCCTAATTCTGAAAAAGCACTGGATATTGTGGGCTACGAGCAGAAACGTTCAGATTCCAGCGAGTTTTCCAGAGATTTGCAAAAGAAAATTCTTCGAAGTCTCTTGACGGGCAAATCTGAGCAGGACCTCAAAGTTTATATTCAGGAAAGTATTAATAGTATCAGTAATAACTCTTTTGAATATATTGGTATTCCTTCAGGACTTGGTAAACAACTTGAAAATTTTAAGGTGGATAATCCCCATCGGCGGGGTTCAATTTACAGCAACAAATATCTTGGCACTAGCTTCAACCTCGGGGATAAACCCAAACTCCTTTATGTTACGCAATGCGGTAAATATCCTAAAACAGATGTTATTTGTTTTAACCGAGATGAAGATGTACCACCTGATTTTAAATTGGATGTAAAAACAATGATTGAAAAAACTGTTATTGCACCGCTTGAGCATGTTTTGGATGCCGCTGGAATTAACATTGAAGATTTATTATATGGTTCGTCAAAATTAGAGGAGTGGTTTTAATGATTGATGTAGAAATTGATAGGCGAAGAAGGTTAATTAAGATTTATGATTTAGATACAAAAACAGCAGAAGGTTGTATCTTGCCAGACAAATATTATCCAATTACATTTGAATATTTAGATAAACTTTTAAAACGTGAACCAAAAATTCGTGAAATATTAGAACTTTTAAAGGAGTGATATAATTGAAAATTTGGACTAAAGAAGAAGAAAATCTTTTGAGAATAAACTACCCATTGATGGGTTACCGAGTTTGCCAATTGTTCCCGTCGAGGTCTAAATATAGCGTTCTTCGGAAGACAGACTGGCTCGACCTAAAGGTTAATAGAAAACTGCGTAAAGAAAAGAAACCAGATAAAATAGGTTACTTTGATATTGAAGCGTCGCAACTGAACGCCAATTTTGGTTTCCTATATTCTTGGAGCATTAAACCTCAAGATTCAAGCAAAGTTGTTTCAGAAATTATCAGCAGAAAAGAAATTCTTGAAGGTACACTCGATAAAAGAATTGTAAAAGATTCAATAGAGGAACTCAAAAAGTACACTTTGATTTATACCTACTATGGTTCCCGCTTTGATTTCCCATTTTTAAGAACCCGAGCCTTAGATTGGGGCTTAGAATTTGTTCCTTATGGAGAACTTGAGCAACGTGACTTGTACTATCTTGCCCGCTCAAAACTACGGCTCAACCGCAATCGTCTTGAAAACGTCTGCGACCTTCTTGGAATTAAAGGGAAAACTCACCTTGAACCACGAATGTGGGTGCTTGCGAATACTGGAAATCAGGAAGCATTAAATTATATTTTGAACCATAATATTCAAGATGTCATAATACTTGAGAAAGTTCATCAAAAACTTGCCAATTACGAAGCCCGTTCAAGGCGGTACCTATAAGTGCACCTCTCGAAATCAAATTTGAATACATTTCTTGCTTGCCCACGCAGGTTTTCCTACATATATTTAGAAAACCTGAAGCCCGAAACCAGCGAAGCAATGCAGCGTGGCCTCGATGTTCATGAATTTTGTAGCCAATTCTACGACCACATAACATTTGAAAACAGTAAAACATTTATCATTGACGAGTCCTTCGTAAATTTATTTTTGGCACAATGTTCCGAAGAAGCCCGGCGCCAAATTTCAAATTTTTTGGCCTTTGAAATGAAAAGATGGAGCATCTGTAAACAACTTTGCCCAACCAGCCCAAAAAAACTTTTTATTCCGCTTTTACGTGAAACCAAATTTTTTGCAGATAACTTGAATCAGGTAACCATTATTGATAGATTAGACCAGCGTCTCGATGGCAACTACACTTTAGTTGAAATTAAATCAGGAAAATTCTTGGATAAAAACTGGAAGAAAACGGAACTCCGTAGAGAGCTTGCTTTTGAAAAGACAACTTGTGAAGCATCGCCCGAATTTCAGAAAAGATTTCCAAATGAAATTGTTGACTTTGTAATTTATTTTCCAAGTTCAAACGACATTATGATGGAAAACTTTAATGGCCGAACTTTAGGCGCCCTCAGAAAATCAATTGAAAAAATGAAGCAAGCAATTGAAGATAATGTTTTCTCATGCAATGTCGAGTACCATTGCCGATTTTGTCCTTTTAGTTTAACTTGTCCAATGGAGATGAGTTAAATATCATTTCAACCAAAAATATCTTTAATGAGGGCAAGTTGTCACCATTATACATTTGATGATTTAAAAATTCGTAAATTGGTTATTTCAAAAATTGAAGGAAAACTATTGAATTTATTTGCTGGCAAAAACCGGCTTTGTATATCAGAGGTACGTGTTGACAACGACCCTGATTTACAAGATATTGACTACAGAATGGATGTTGGTGAGTTTCTTTCGAGAAACCATTTAAAATTTGATACAATTATATATGACCCCCCATGGAATGAACGAAAAAGCAAGGAATTTTATAATGGTAGATATATTGGAAGATTTACAAAGTTAAAAGATAATATAGTAAATACATTAAATCATAATGGGAAAATTATTTCTATTGGTTATGAAATTGATAATTTTGGTTCTAAAAGAGGTATGTTATTGGAGGAAGTAGTAGTTATAAATCCATCGGGTGAAATAAGGCCGTTTTTTATTACAATAGAACGAAAAATTCGGAGTTAAATTAATGGAACTTTGGGATATTGAAATATTAATTTTCACCGGTTGGTTTATAGTAGATTTTATATCTAATATCATACAAATTTGGCTTGAATTAAGGCATTCAGAATGGAACGTAAAAGCTGTGGCAAAAGAAGATGTTGACGCCATAACTGCACTTTTGGAGAATGATTACGAATACGTTACAGAAGCAGATGGTAAGAAGGTTTTTAGGAGGGAATGGTAATGTGGCAAGGTCCCTTCAATGATTTTCCTCGTGAGGTTGGGTTCCCTCAGCGAGCAGGTGTAGTATACAATTTAAAAGAGTTTATAGAGAAAATTAACCGAAACAATGGGAAAACTACGTGTTTTACTTCTCTCTATGCCTTTGATAAAATAAATTCCAATGGTAAACCCGACTACGATTCCGCAAGAATATCTCACATCTTCTTTGACCTCGACAACAGCAACTGTTTTGAGAATGTTAAAAAGTTACATCAATATCTCATAGAACAAAAATTAATGCACACAATGTTTTTCAGCGGTGCCGGCTTTCATGTCCATGTTGCAGCCAAATACCCTAATTTTCTGCAAAATAAAAAAGCCGCAATATTCAACGCAGTAATTGACATCTGCGACAATCTCGGCTTAAAAATTGGTATCAACGAACACAGCGACATCGATGCACATGCCATCGGTAATACTGCTCAACTTGTGCGGGTGCCACAGACGTGGAATATCAAGCGTAAAAGATTTTGCATACCAATTGTTGAGCCCGATTTTATGGGCCCTTTTGAAATTATTTTGGACTTGAGTAAAAAGCAAAGATATAAAAATACATCGTGGGTTTACGGCTCGGAATATCTTGATTTACAACAGTATGATAAAGAAAAAACTGAACGAGTGGAACTGCCTGAATTTAAACTTGAGGAGAAAACTGGAATTGAAGTTGATGTGGATAAATTTTTGCCTTGTATTAAATCTTTATTGGACCGAAAGGTTTTAAAACATAGACAACGCTTCTTGATATTGCTATATTGTAAAGAAATTGGTCTTCC
>ERZ1292632.2177-Hain-H43-01um-R2-2177-length-16987-cov-31_pt1 | contig 16987 bp, 16 predicted proteins | sample MGYA00564407_ERZ1292632 | MGnify/ENA primary metagenome ERZ1292632 (study PRJEB36523, sample SAMEA6512637) | groundwater metagenome | collected 2019-01-08 | study: AquaDiva: Metagenomics assemblies of 32 groundwater samples | reverse complement strand
TGTTCGTGCATTCAGTGTAATGCGTACCGGTAAAAGTGTTATACGCGATCACACCTGGAACCGCTGTGCCGGCGATGGTAGCCTCACTGCCAGTCTGACTGCGAAGATCGAGGAACACCGTGGTTGTGTTCACATTTAATTGCGGCCCCTCAGCGGTTATCGTCGCAATGGTGCTATTCGTGTTCCCGGAAATGTGCAAGCGCGACGCAGGAGCGTTCGTCCCGATGCCGACGTTGCCGTTTCCTAAAATTGTGACACGTTGTCCCAAAGTATCGTCATAAGTCCAAAAAGACAGTCCTTCTTGTGCATCTGCGGTATTATTAACATAACTTCGTATTCTCGCTGTTTCTGCCGTTGAATCATAAAATGACAAATCTTGATAATCGCCATCAACCCCAAATGCTGCTGAACGTAAAATTAGGCGAGTGGTATTCTTTGCTCCAGATACATCCAACTTAGCCCCTGGCCCCGTCGTCCCGATGCCCCACATCCCATTAGTACCTGTGAGATAGCTCGCATTCCCTCCCGCGCCGAGACTCACACTGTTGTCGGCCAGAAAGAATAGTCCAGTGTCTGTGTCGCCAGTCTTCGAGTAGGCCGGAGCTGCCGCCGAACCTGCCGCAGCAAGGAAGTTCGTTGTGGCGGTAATTGACCCTCCAGAAATGGTGTTCGTTCCGGTCACAGAGTTGCCTGTGATCGCTCCCGCAACGGCAAGCGTGCCTGGAACCGTGACGTTCGTTTTTACAGTCACCCCTCCCCCACTTGGGGTCACTGTCAGGTTACCAGAAGCCGAACTTTGCAGATCGACCAGATTACTCGCATCGTAGGCGAGCCGCAGTTGTGGCCCGACCATCGTAATTGCGTAGCGCACGATGACGATACCGCTGCCACCGTCTCCAGCAGTGAAACCATTGCCATTGCCACCGCCACCGCCGCCAGAGTTCGCTGTGCCATTGCTACCGCCAACACTTGTTCCGCCACCAGCGCCACCGCCACCAGGAGAAGCCGTTCCACCTGTTCCATCGCGAGTGCCGCCTCCACCACCCGATGCGTAGGCTACGGCCGTTCCAGTGATACTATTGGTAGTTCCGATACCGCCATTTCCACCAAGTCCACCAGCTCCACCGGTTGCATTACCACCGATTCCTCCAGAGCCACCGCCACCGCCGCCAGGATAACCAGGAGCGCCAGATGCACCAGCACCGCCGGCATAACCTTGTAAAGCTGTTCCTGCTCCACCTACTCCTAAATAGCCACCACCACCGCCAGAACCACCCACTGCACCATCAAAAGTCGTCTGGGCTCCGCCACCACCAATGGCAGTCAGGTCACCAAATACGGAATTCGTTCCGTTCGCCGCTACCACGCCCCAAACCGTAGCGCGAGCTCCACCAGCGCCGACTGTCACTGTAATAGACTGAGCCGGCGTAACAGGATAACCATTGCTTGAAATTACTCCACCAGCACCACCACCGCCGCCAGCTTGGTCACCAGCTCCACCACCAGCGCCCGCGATGACCAACGCGCTTACCGAACTTACTCCTGCCGACGGAGAAACAAAGGTTCCTGAATTTGTAAAAGTGTGGACTTTGTAAGTTGTCAAGCCGTCGAGGTAAGTAGTGATCGTGCCCCCAGTCCCAAGCGGTGATGTCGTTGGTCCCCCAAGAAGATTGAGCAAAGCGTTAGTCGAAGGTATTACACCCACCCCGGCCAGGTTGGTAACGTATGCGTTGCCGGTATTAATTGTGGCGAGGTTCCCAGTGGCCACTGTAACTGCACCAGTTACGACGAGTGCAGGTAGCGTTGCCGTCGAGGCACTACTGAGTACTCCAACCACATGCGTTGTGCCTGTGACCAGAGCATTCCCCACCACATCCAACGCATTCGTGTTGCCTGTACCGTTGATACTCATGCCGCTGTTGCCAACGCGAACGACATTCGTGTTCATCCTGATTGCCGCGGCGTTTAGGGAACAGAGATCGAGATTGATGTTGGTGCCACCGGTCCCAAGGGCCCCTCCGGCGCCGTTCACGCTTGCCGCGACTGTCGCGTTGGTGGCGGACTTTATCGAGATATCCACCCCACTCCAATTGGTGTAACTCGTAGCCGGCGCATCGGGAACATCCGAGCGCCGCATCTCTTGCCCATCACGAGCGCGCAGAATTCCGTCCACGCTCACGAGCTGCCCCAGACCGCCGCTAGTGGTTTCGGTGAAATAGTGCCCCGTGTTGTCGCTGAGTAAAGCTCCCCCCGCACCCGAAGCGACGCAGTTGTAGTCTGAACCGCACGAGACGAAGGCATTATTCCTCGCTTGAAAGCCCGAGAAGGTCGTAAGGAACTGGACCGCTGCACGGTTGCAGGTCAGAAATCGCACGTTGTCGATGGTGATTTGATTCGCGACGCCACCGAAAACAACGAGGTTGGTGACGGTGGCGATACCGTTTACAGATGAGTTCCGCAAAGCAAATTGATCGATTGCCGACGCATCCATTCCGATAGCAATGCTCGGATTCGTGCCTGAGCCAGACCGCTCAAAGTGACTTCCTTCGATCAGAGTATCGTCCATGTTTTCTCCATAGACGCCGTAGGTATCACCGGAAACCTGACAGTTGTACATGTGAAAGCCACCGATGTGGGCGGTGCCTGTATGAAGAATGCTGTATCGGCAGGCATAAAAGGTGGAATCGTAAATGTTAAAGGTCTGGTCCTGCTGGCTGGTATTCATGCGAATAGCCGCCGCATTTGTGGTGGCATTTATTTCGTGGAACCGCAACCCTTGAAAGGTGTTCATCTTGCTCTCGCCATCGCCCGCGAGCCGAATACCCGTCAACATGGCTCCTACATGGGGCTCGTAGGAACTCCCACCCAGGAATACGCAATGTCGGACCACACATAACTCAGGATTGGTGGTCATGTTGATACCCCCAATGTTGGTGAGTCCAGTGGCACCCTCGAACCGGATTCCTTCGATCAGCCAATTTCGGTTGGTGGTCGTCAGGCAGTAACGGTTGTCGGCAATCATTACCAGTGTAGTCACGTTGGCCTCATCTGCGGCCAGAGTGGTCGGATCGGCAGTTGCCGCCCCAGACAACTGACAACCGTGTCCTAGAGTCACCGTGTCGTTGATGCCCCACCGGCCCGGAGACATGGAGAGGTTTTTGAAGTTCGTGGCGAGAAATTGGAGAGCCGCCACGTTCTTCGTTGCTGCTGTAGCTGATGTTGACGCCGTTGCGCCGGCCATTCGAACATCCACTGGCTGCGCGAGTTCAGTGCGATACCAATAGCCATCTGGCATTACAGCCAGAGTTTCCACGTTGCGGGTTTTAAATGCGTTGACAACGTTGGTTCCACCTGCGGGAGGTCCTTCTGAAAATTTAAATGTTCCACCGCCACCTTCAACTCCTTCCCAATACTTAGCTACAACAACAGTTCTATCTAATTGTGATGCAGTAACTCTCAATGCAGTCATTGCATTGATGTTATCTATGTTCTGAGAAGTTTGACTCAGCGCAGCTACACAAAAAAGAAGAGAAAGAAGTTTCTTCATAAAAATTAACCCATTACTTGCCAATCCAATGCTCCATGCATATACCAACTACCCATAAAATTACCACTCCCATTTACCACAAAATAGACATCTTTGAATACACCAAATGGCACTATAGCATCATTTGGATTAGCTTGCGTTCCAGTATGAACAATACCACCACTAGGACCATAAGTACTTTGCGAGTTAAAAGCACTTATTGGAAGATTAAATCTGCCGACCGAAGATTGAGGAAAAGCCATAAGAAGAAAACCGGGGCCACTTGACCCCGGTTTTTAGGGTTAAGAGGTGTATTCTACAGTAACTTGCGCATCATTGATGCTAGTCGCCACCGTCAGACCGCGCACGAAAGCGAGATCCACAGCATATCTTACTGAGGTGGAGGCACTTGCACCATACGCGCCTTGAGCTGGAACTGAAGCTGAGTTAGCCCCTACAGCAGAGCTGTAAAGCTTAACTCCAGAGACTGAATTCGTTTGAGTAATCCCAGTGGAAGCCTCGTAATCATCATCCTCAGTGAATACGGGCACTCCAGTTGAATTCTCAAATGATCCATCTATAGTTACCTTTCCATAATACAGCGACACAGTAGCTCCATGCGTAACCGCGGGAACAGCCGTATCGTCATCATACAGGGTAATAATTGCAGGTCCACCAGCTGGCGCTGTTACTGTAATTGCACGAACAACGCAGGCGGATGCAACCAGTACTTCTTTCGTGGCTGTTGAGCCAATTGTTTCGGTAATAGTAGTCATATTATTAACTCCCATTTGCACCGCGGCGCCGCTTGAACGGAATCGGCAGAATATTTCTCTTCTGCTCGCCAACAATAGCATAAGTAACTTCAGAGATTAGTTGAAGATACTTACCATATTTGTTTGTATCCCAGGTGAACTGATCCGTACCTTGACCTACAGTAGTGGGGCAAGGAACCAGAAGATCCTTGGTCATCTGGATTTCGCCATTCCAGCGCATATTTCCAAATCCTTCAGGAGCAAGATTGCCACCAAAGTATTTAGGAGGTGCTCCTACATCAATATACGAATACGGTTTGTTACCTCCAACCAGAAAGGCAACCTCATATTCTGCATTAATGTATGCCTGAGAAGGAATGGATTGATTATAGTTGACATCTGTAGGAGTCAAACAAATCTCTTCCACATCCGGAATAGTAACCTCACCTGTGCCAGAAACATCGAACCTAATAGGCATGTCTTCAATTTTGCAAGTGACTCTACCAAAGAGTGATCCTTGAAATGGTTTAAAGACAATGTCTAAGTTAATGTTCTTGTTAGCAGAAAACCAAGGATCATAAATAAACTGATTCCAAGCTTCTTCGCTAAGAGCGAGAACATACTTGCCTGACAATGGGTTATCGTCTCCCTGAGGCAATCCTGCACCTGAGAATGGGGGAACCCTAAGGTCCGTACTCATAGTCGTAGTTGCAAGATTAATTGCGTTCAAAGAAAGATTACCTGGACTTCCAATCTGAGAAAGATTGGCTGCCAACCAAGCAAGCGTTTTCCCACTAGTACCAGCATCGTTCCCATCCCCAGTAGGAGCAACAACCAGCTCGCCTCCTACTCGATCTGGAAAGAATACATTAGGAGATTGATGAAAAATATGACCTCGGTAGAAGAGATCTTCAAACCGAGTCTGCTTATCCAGAATATCTTTCAACGTGTAGTCGATGTGGTCCGTCAAAAAGTCCTGAAAACTTGGACAGAAGTTAAATACAGGACTTTCGAATTGATGGAGCCGAATCGCAGCATCAACAGTTCGCTCCCTAACGCCAATAATATCCTTCTTAGGACTATCACAAACAGCATTGGGAAATGCGAATTGTCGAAGATGCGGAGAGGGCTCTTTTTGGATCAAACGCATTGTGGGACCCATATTGGGGGTCCACTTACGCTTGCCGAGCAACTTAGACCAGATGGACCATGTTTTACGATGTTCCACTGCCATTTTGGCGAAATAGAATGGAAGAGAATTGTACATCTCTCGATCATTCTCACTCCACGTCTGGCAGGCCTGGACATTAATACTTGGAAGAGCTAGTGAGGGCATAAACAAAGCATCTTTGAATGTGAGTAAATGTCACATCCTGCATTCGTTGCTGCCCTACAACACAATAGAAGCTTGTGCTAGCCCAAAGCTGGAGGAGGCGAAAAGAAGGAACCACGAAGCGTAGTCAAAAGTAATGAAGCAAGAAAGATGCCAAAAAAACCCACACTTGTGGGTCTATGTTTTACATGAAACAAACTCAACTAGGAGAAATTAATCTCTATGAATAGCATCAAATGCATCCATAGATACAAACTGCGGTTTTCCAACTGCTGGAGTAGCTGCTCCTGTATCGCTTGCATTAGGTCCTGCAACACGTCTTTCTACAACAAGAGCTTGTTTATTATTCAACTTAGCCAGTACTTCAGTGTGACGTTTACCAAGCTCTGTCATTGATACATACATCTTCGTCAACAGAGGCAACAAGGGATTCATCTGAAGTTCTGGTGGAAATTGAGCAGCTGTTGCTACCAATAGATCCTTATGCGGATTGTTAGGATCTTCATAAAAGGGAAAAATGGTCTTTTCCAGAGTCTTAAGTTTCCCAGAAAGTGCACCAAAGTTTGCCTTGTAGGAAGTTTCCAACTCTCTGGCTTTCAATCCAATGTTATTTAAATAAGACCTTGCCTGTTGCATTTTAGAATGCACATCCAATTCATCTTCTGTAGATGGCTCTTTCTCCTCTCCACGAGAATACTTGCCATCAGAATCAACTTCCAAAGGCCGCCATTTTTCACCATTACGAATAGCAATCAATTGCTTTTTCCAGTAACCCTCTTCAAATTGCAAAATATTTGCATGTTCAGAAAGTTGTTTGTATTCTGGAGAGAGTGTATAAGCTTCCTGGTGAAAAACAGCAGGTATTTCTGCCAGAGCAATCTTCGGCTTTTTAGATGCATCATACAAAGGACGCAGAGTATCATATGCCTCATTAGACATATGTTGAAAAATACGCTTTTCAGTTGTATTTAGACCAGAGTAGTCTCTGGATTTAGGTTTGATTTCAGGAGATTTCCGTTCTATTGGTTCTACTGTAGGTTCTACTATAGGTTCTACTGTAGGTTCTATTTTAGGAACATCTACAGTGGTATCACGTTTTACTTCCAAAAAGTCTAAAAAAGAAACAGACTTTTCTTCTGGTGCTGCTTCTGGTGCCGGCAGTGCCGCTGCTTCTGGAGCTTCAACAGAAACTTCTGGGGCTTCTGGTTCTGGTGCTATTGTAGTATCAAGGACTGGGGCGATTACCTGTTCTGGCATACTCTATAATCCTTTCTATTGTGTTACGTTCCCTAAGTAGAACCGAAACATTGTGTTCTGTATAAGCTAGATTAGTTGCTCTACAAAGCAACTCTGCCGACTGCTGTTTAAGGTCATCTAAAAACGTTTTTGTCCAAGATGCCTGTAACCATTGAAAATGTAGAATATCTTCCACTGGAGAATCTACAACCGAATCTGTTTGACTCCTGTATACTGCTGCTATATTCATAAGTATTGCATTGTTTTCTGTTGTATCTCTGTTATTTGTTGTTGTTCTGCTGGTGACATTGCAGCGATTTCTTCCTTTGAAAGAGTGGCTCCCAGGAGTTGATTAAGAGCTTTAATTACATTCACTTTGTCTGTTTCTAGTTCCAAAATTTTATCAAAGCTTTCATCTGGAAAAGCATATTGTAAAAGTTTAGAAAGATATACACTTGCAATAGGTGTACCAGCTACAACAGGCAGAAACTGCATTAAACGACCAATCTTCTCCTGTCGTTTTACAACATCGAGATCTCCCGCAGCAAAAACATCATAATCCGCAGAAATAACCTCCATTGTATTTTCTCCCGTATTCACATCCATACAAAATGTAAGCTTATTATTCTGTGCACGATTCTGTACAATACGCCAACAGATGTTAAAAACCTTGCGCAAAAAAGTAGAGAAAATAGTTACACTAACTCCACTGAGTAATTGGGATTCCTGCTTAGCTGCAGTAATCTCAGTAGCGGTTTTACGCGTATCTTGACGATTATTTGCAGCATAACTAATCTGCCCAGCTTCTTGTGCATTATAAGCATCAAAAAATTGCAACGCATTGATACCAACTGCATCTGGTGCATCTGAACCAAAAAACCTCAAAGGCTTATCATAAATAGAACCATGCTGAAGCTTTACATCCAATTGTCGTGGACTTCCTCCACCAGTATCTGATGTTTCAACTGCTGCATATATATCACTAGACCTAAGTAGTTTGTTTATGAATCCAGTAGCAATACAACTCTGGGCTTCCTGTTTGTGTTTGTCTGCAAAAACACGCCCTTTATGTGCAAGAATTGTAGGTTCTTCTGTTTCTGTGTAAAAGCAAGGAATAATTGGGTATTCAGTCTCATAGAGTTTTTGTAACTCTGAAGGTCCTTGCAATAACATAGGATCCATAGGTCCTTGTTGTTCTACGCCTAAATACAAAGGTTCTGGAACTCTAAGCCAATTATCACAACCATGTTCAAAACAAAACCAAGCTACATAAACAATCCCATCCTGTTTGCGAAGACGTTTATGTATCTTAACTACTGTATCTTCTCGTTTGCCAGTAAAGACATCAAAGATATGATCTACTTGGGTTTTATTAAACCCGTAAAGAGAAACAAACCTTCGCAACTGAAATATTGAAATATCATAACCACGAATAATCTCTTCACAATGCTGAAGATTTACTGATTTCGTTGAAAAAAAGAGATTATCTGTTCCTACATGTTCAATACTAATATGTCCAGGTTTACTTTCATCAAATACAATCTCCACAAAATCATAGCCATGCGTTTGAACACCATCAATAATACGAAAGAATGGGGTTTCCCATTCAACATAACGCATAACACGATTGAACTCTTCTTCAATCCACTCTGTAGGATTAGTGTTTTGGCGATCCTTATATTTAAAGATTGCCAATCTGTTAGATTGAGTCAAAAAAGAAACATACGTAGGCTGCTCTCTGCGAATGTTAGTATCAATCAAACGCATAGCAACCATTGTCTCATCAGGTCCAATTTTACCTGTCTGTTGTAAAGCAAACACATCAAAATCTATGTGTCGCAGAAGTCTGTTAGTTTCAACCTCCGCAATAGATGCCCCACAACTATCACGTAGTTTTTTTAAGCTTATGATAGAGTCATCATAGCTCATGTAGTCTATTTGGTCCATAAACCTTTTCCTATTAAACTGCGATAAAAGGAAGATACACTCCCCCTAAAACGCGGGTTTTCTATGGGTGCTGAAAATCTTCGGTTTCTATGCTTGATTAACTCCATTTGCCTAAATATCACAGGATCTTTTGGCTTGTGTATAATACTAACATCCTCAAAAAAATCATCTGGTTTATTACAAAAAGCTAGTACGGAAGCATCTGCACGATCTGGTGAAGGATGTCCAGCAGCACGAGCTTCTGCTTTCTTTTCCAGAAAGATTTTTCCAAGTCCGCGCTGAGCATAATAGCGATTTGCTAATTGATTCAATTGACGTTCATCCTTCAAGAAACGTAAACTAGGAACAAACCTAGCAAACTTAAACCACAATTCAGCACCCAAATTACCATAACAAGATTTGTCTCTAGCTGAATGCTGTGCTCTTATTTTAGCAATACGATCAAATCCCTTATCAGACAAGTGCCCTAGAATACCTTGACCAATTCCGTTATCATCCGCTATAATGGATTCTGCGGTAAGATTGTACTTTTTAAAAAGATCCAAAAGATGCTCCACAGTTTTCTCTGTTTCATGAAAACTAAATCCCTCAAGACCTATTTGAGTATTTCCTTGCCATACAGACAATACACTCTCATCCCCGCCGCCACCAAAATCTAATCCCGCAAAGGGCTTTCCAAAACGATTCTCTTCTGCTGGATGCTGATAAACCTTATATAACATATCATAAGGCATTACAACCTGAGCATCCGTAGAAGTAAATTCAGCCATCACAGAACTTCTAAAAAATGGAGAACTTTCTCCATAGAATTTTTTCTTTCGATTAATCTCAGCAAGAGATATATGTGGACATTCATAGGCAGTTACTTTTCGAAAATAACTCTGCCCAAGTGTTGGCCATTCAGGATAGTTTTTGTCAGCAGATGTACAGGCACGATAGAAAAATCCACTGGTAGGACCAGGTGAGGATACGTCCAACCAATAATTGAATCCTGTACATCGAGTCAATGCTTCAGATACTGCATCAGAAATACTTTTGGCTTCATTTTTTATGATAGCCATTTCAGCACCAGGATAATCAGGGAATGGATGATAACCTTCTGCGCGACCAGGTTCATCCGTTACAAAGAGTTTTATTTCACTTCCCGATTTCTTACACACAGCATGATATTGTACAATATCAAACCAACCCTTACCAAATTTACGCTCTACGCTTTGAGACAAAGCTTTTATGTAATGCTCAGTCTGTGAACGCATCTGTTCATGCGAAGAAGATGTAACTATCACACGAGAACGGATCTTTGTCAAGACAAACCAAATTGCAAAAGCAGAAATTAGAAAGGCATCTTTTCCAGAACCATTAGCGGCAGCTATGGCAAGATAAAGAGGTTCAGACGCAGTAGGAAGACTTTTAACCTTCTCATATGGATTAAGATAACCCGCTAAAATGAGACTCATTTCAGTCTGCCATCTATAGGGTGTTAGATGCGGATTCAAGGTAAGAAGTAATTCCAAGGGATTATCAAACGGCAACGTAAGATAATCATCTTGAATGTAATCGCTGGGATTTAAATCGGACTTTACCTCTTGAGTCTTAACATAAGACTCTACTTTCTCGCGAGTGTGTTTTGGTAAGAAGTACTGTTCTATGGGTGCAGGAGCTTTTTCCAGACGCCGCAAAGCAGTCTTAGCTTTATCTAGTAAAGCTTGTTCACTTATACGTTGTGGAATTATTACCATTTAAAGATACTAAGAAAATCTCTCCATGCCCAGCAATAGGACCAGCGAGCATCCCTATAGCGTTTCTGACGCAAGAAAGTCCAACCCCAAGCTAGACTTTTCAACATACATGACAAAGCATGCATACGAATTCCATGCTTTCCAAGAGACCACTTGGCTTCATCTATTTTTTCCCCTAAATACCAAAGTATCATGCGTTTACAATCTCCAAACTTTTCTCTATCTTGTTTCTTGCTCCAGAAAGAATCTGTTGCAAAAGTAGTACATTTACCTGTGGAACATCTCGCAAGCCACGCTTGTCTACCATTCTCTGTTCGAAAAGAAATTTGGTCATTGCTGCACGAACACTCTCATTCTCCGCATTAAAAGCAAGTTTAAAAGCAGCGTGCTTGAGTTGATCAAATTCATCATCAGTAATAATATCTTCAAAGCCATTCTTTGCATTGTTACGATATATACTAGATCCTTGTGCTAATGCTGTTTTAATAGCTAACTCTCCTATTTCCAACTGTTCAGCTATTTGCGGAATAGTCAGATCGTTGTCCTCATAGAGAGCTACTATTTGCTCATTTGTCATACAAGGCTTCTAGCTATCAGCGTGCCATGTTACCAATATAGTCCCCTTTAATAGGCTTGTTTGTTAAATAAAACATTAACCAACTATCTCGATCATTCAAATACACATCTAATTGATTTTCATGGTATGCATAAACACCAACAATCATTCGCTTGGCATAGAGATATGCTTTGGAAATGGTAGCTAGAAGTAAAACTGCTAAAATAGCTACTATAGCTACAACACAGAGTTTTTCAAGAAGAGTCATTGTGGAATAGCAGCTATATTATAACAGGATGTAATGGATAAAACATCATCTGATAATAAATCCGCGCCGCTAAATACATCTTTCATACAATAGTTAGCTTTTGTTATAGTATCACATAGTATTTTCTTTTCTTTTAATGTTAGATATGGATAAACCTCAAAAACCAATGTAGGTTTATCACGCTCTAACAACCATAAATTTGATTCTATGATAGCTTGATCGTATCCTTCTGCGTCTATCTTTAAAAAATCAATTTTAATATTTTTAATATACTGTTTCAGCTCTAAACCCTGTACAATCAATCTATGTGTGTGATCTGGCGCAACGGTTTTATAATAACCACCATTGCAAAAATCTTCATCTATGTAGGAGAACAAAAACTCTCCAGGGGTTTCCATGATAGCAACATTCTCTATTTGAATACATGCTATTTCAGGATTAAGCTGAGAGTTTATTGTTAGAATTTTATAGGCACATGGATTTGGTTCGAAGGCAATAACATGTCCTGTTTTACCAGCAGCTGCTGCTATAATAACAGTTGTATCTCCAGTATATGCTCCTATATCTAAACATGTAAATCCTTCATGCACCCATAACTTCATTTTTTCCACATCTACACAAGAGAAGATTTTTCGTTTCTCATAAGGATGACACCATTGGGCAAAGCGCAAAGGAGTCAATAGTCCTATATTAAACTCTTCTATTTCGTAACCATATTCTTTCATATTTTTTTGAGTATAGCTTGATAACCTAAATGTAATACTGTCACACTAGCTGCGGCTAAAAAGAAATCAATGGCCGCTTTTGGACGACGTTCTACACAGGGATCTATATCCCAACCATAATCATCTGCTATTAGTATGCCTCCATTGTGTAATAAGCGCAGAGATTCATACAAATCCATTAATACATCAGATGCATAATGTGAACCATCCACATAGATTAAGTCAAAAGAACCACTAAGCATGGATCTTAAAATAACATTAGAGCGTCCTTCGAACAGAGTAACTCTCTTAGAATCTACATTCTCTAGAAAACGATCCTTCAGCCCGTCTATTGAAACCCCTAGTTTATTTGCAAATTCTTCACCTTCAAATGAATCTATGCAAGTTATGTGCCCAATTAGGTTTTCCAAAAACCAGCAAGTTGCCTTACCCTCAAAACAACCTATTTCTAGGACTTCTATATATCTATCTTTAAATTCAGATAAATACTTGTTCCAAATAGGAATATTATGACTGAACCAATCACATGTAAATGTTTTAGGCATTGTTATCCTCTCATGTTACATTTTTTACATGGGTTATTATAACGACGAATGTTGGACATATAAGAAAGATGTTTTTCGCCATTATAAATTTCAAGTAGACTTTGAACATTTACATCCCCCAAAGCATATTGCCCTAATTGATCCATGCAACAAAGAGATACTATTCCAGTATGTAAAATTGTCATATGGTTAAGTCTACCACAAAAAGCATCTAACTCAGGCATGAGATAGGATACCAAATCGCCTTTCCAATTCCAACGACCAGAAACTATACATAAAAGGGTGGGAAATAATTCATTACATGCTTGGACAAATCTACTATCAGCCACAAAATCCCCATCAGATACACGAAGCAACTCAACTTTAAAAGATAAATTTAGAGCTGCTTTTATATTAGCTATTGTTTTTTGCAAGTTTAAACCTAATTGGGTTCTATATACATTCTCATCTAAATAATGCAAAGAACATGTAATATGATCTACAGCATGAATAGAGCCTAGTGCTGCACTTAAAGATGGCATTAATAAACTAGCGTTCGTATAAAACTGTATTTTAACATTAGGTATTTTATTAGCAATTAATCTAACGAAAGACAACATTCTAGGATCAGCAAAGGGTTCGTTAGTAAGAAAAGGTAAAATTCTAACTGGAATATTCCAAGAAGCTATTTCTTCTATAATCTTCAAAAACAGCTTTTCTGACATCACATTTGTTCCTTTCACATAGGAACAAAAAGAACAATGTGCATTACAAACGGCAGACGTTTCTATTTGGATGACGGAAGGGTAAAGCATGGTTTAGTAACAGTTAAGGGAACACCTACAGACAGATCGGGAATTACAAGACCATCCGGAACCTTTGGCAATGTTGGCTTGTTATTTGTAAGCAAGGAATAATTATGATGTTTTAACCATAATTTTTCTTTGCTCGCACAAAAACAATAATGAAAAATATGTATAACTGAATGTTTTAATGTCTCAGATTGCCAAATAGATATACCATTTAAAGTCAAACATTCATGCACTTTATTAACAAATCTATAGTTCATATTTAACTTAAACATTCTACACTGTTTATCAGGATACAAGTCAGGTCTATAATTATCTATACTACACATATTGTAGCGTGGAAAGGCTATTGCTGTATACTTTTGATCTATGGGTTCTATATCTAATAGAATCTCATCTGCATCTAACATTAACAACCAATCTAAACCACGTGATTCCGCAATAGAAAGTAAAGTATTTCGTGCAGCACTAAAATCATCAGTCCAAGACTTGGAATACAACTCTACATTGTTATCTTTACAAACTTTTACTATACCATCCGTACTACAATGATCTAAAACAATACACTTATTAAACTTTCTTCTCATCATAAGAAGAGTTCTCCCAAGCCATTCTGCATCATTTTTTACTATATAGCCAAGACCAATTTTTTCATCTTGCATATAGCATCCTCTAGGTTGGGTTGAGCCCAGTTTTGAGTAGGTAAATAAGCTGTAATCCAATCCATTCCCGCCACAGGTATCATTTTATAAGAAACTAATCCCGGATAATCCACGCCTAAAAATTCAATTTGTCCGCCATACCCAGTTATGATAATAGGTTTCCCCAACTGAAAAGCATCAAAAGCTCCTAAACCCCAACCTTCTGCTTTACAGAGACTAATATAACAGTCTGCTCTTTGGTGCAAGCGTAAGAGAGATTGTCTATCAATATTATCCAAGAGTAAAATAACTTTGGGCGGATTAGAATGTTTATCTAGTATATCTTGTGTCCAATTTTGGCAACGACGATTGCTTTCCTGAGTATAATCTCGTTCAAAGGTTTTTACAAGTAAAGCTACGGAATCAGCCGCCGTAAAGGCGCAACAAAATGCTTCTATCGTATCTGAGATACCTTTTCTGATAGTCCATTGACCAATGGTCAGAAATGTGTATTCATCTTTTAATCCAGAAATTTTTCCCTTAGAGCTTTCTTCTTTTGGAATAAGAAAGGGCCTAACTATTATTGGTTTAATTACACCACTCTTTTCAAATACTTCTTTATTCCATTTAGAACTCACTACAACTTCATCAACTAAATTTATATTTTTAACCCATGTAGGATGTAGTAGATCCGTTTCCCAGATAGTTTCACCTATTATTTTTTTAGCACCTTGATATTTTTTAAGAAGCACAGGCCAATTATCAGGTGTTGTTTGTAACCAGAGCGTGTCAAATTTCTCCCATTCTCCTACTATACCATTAACCCACTGGTCCAAAGGCCCAGAATCAATTCGACTGTCATCTACTACCAGAGGTTTAAATTTTACCTTTTTTCCACTATTAGCTAATTCCCACATTCTATATTTTGCAATTTCTGCATATCCAGAGGTTCCTTGTGAACCAACAAATTGAATACATTCTTGTTCTACTACATCTATTTTTCCAAGACAATAACTTTTTCTTTCATTATAGAAACAAGAAGTCTCACTGTAGCTACAGGAAAAGATACAATTTCCAAATATAGAAGATCCATAATAACCATCAGCAATAAATGCTCTATATGGAATCGCACATTGTGATGCTAAATGCAAACTAAAAGTATCTACTGTAATTAATTCCTTGCTAACTTCAAATAATCCTAGAAGGTCGTAAGGATATTCTAATTGTAAATTTCCAATATCTATTGCATCTGGGTATGCTTTTTGTATTAATGTAACATAGGGAAAAGGACTCGTAACACCTTTCAGACTAAGTAACACTTTTCCTCTTCCTATACTATCTATTAAGGCCTCTTCACGCTTTAGATTTCTCTTGAATAAGCCCCCTCTATATATGGTCCAAAAAATATCTAAACAGCCTGCTAGTCTGTATTGTTCTCGTTGCCAATTACTGCATCTCATATTACAATTTAATGTTGTCCTTGATCCAAGTTGAGTAATTATCTTCTTTCCTTCCACTATTTCACATGCTTTTCTGAGATCCAGTTCGTCACAGTCTATATATTCCACATCCCCTATTAGGTTTTTATATTTCCGCGACGTTACCAATGTATATCCTTTTATTCTACAAATAGGTAATACATTTATCAGGTCTCCCATTCGGCCTAATTGAATTAACTTCATGCTATGCTCTTATGCAAGAAACATGCCTATTTTGAAAAATTTCAAAAAATTTTCCAGGAGGGTGCTAGTAGGCGTTTGACTCATTTTCTGGTCCCCTACCCTACCCTACCCTACCCCTACCCTGCCTCATTCCACCTTGCTTTCTCTGTATCTTAGACTTAAACTTAGACTTAGACTTAGAATAGTTCTAAACACAACCGTCACCCTGGGACACGGGGGGACATCCAAAATCCCAAACGTCCATGTCCTGTGGTGGAACAAAGGAGCCACCACTGGACAGAAAGGCGGCGCCATCTACGTCGCGGAAGCAAGACAGGCGAAAGGCCGGGAACATAGATCATAGGTGCGGTATCGGTTCAAAGACATTGGAGTAGGCGTTGCCTACTAACAGTCTGAAGGCGAACAAATATCACATTGTCAAGGTTCTTTTCCGCCTAAAGGTGGAATCGCGAAGCTATCGCGATAACTATAGGAAAAGAATGAGAATCAGCAATAGAGGCGCAGAGCAACTAATTGAAAGTGGTATTGATATGGGAAAGCTGCTAGCCGTGGCTAGCAAGGCGTTGGAAAAACGCACGATAAAACGGCAATCGTTATCTGAAACAAAAGCAGCTTTCAATATTAGTGAAAGTGCAACGTTGAAGAAAACGTTAACATCAGAGTTGGAAGGTTTTGCACTCTCAATGTGCGCGTTCGATGCGCACCAGGAGAAAGCACTAACACTGTGGGGGAAGTCGTTTGAGTGGTACTTTCCTCACGATTGGTTGATGTTCGCAGTAACTCATTGGCCGTTTAAGGAAATGCCCGAAGTCACTTCAAATACAAACCCCATAGTTCCGTAGTCCATCCCGCCCAAGTGGGCGGAAAAGAGCCTTGACGGTTAGCCCTAAGATGACCGACAACTTAGGTTCGCTTGCGACGAAGTGGAAAGGATACGTTCTACCCTTTTCCTAGTTTGAAGTGGAAGTTAATTTCCACTCTGCGGCATGGAGAGCACGTTTATGCAGAAAAGCATCAAAAATAATTGGCGGGGCAAGCTAGAAAACTCAAGATACAAATCAAGAGTTTAGGTTTAGGATCAACCAACAAGTCTAGAAGGTAAAACAAAATCTTCTAGAACCGTGAAGAAATCCTTTAGGAAAAGTTGGAATATTGAAGACGGAATGTTGGAAAATATATCCATTCTAGATGTTTATTCAATATTCCATGAATTTCCTAATCGAGAATCTTCGACCAAAGAATCTGC